>Ga0315277_10000073_pt1 | contig 158495 bp, 150 predicted proteins | sample YL17G05_15_MG_FD_203695 | JGI IMG/M metagenome (GOLD analysis project Ga0315277, IMG submission 203695) | Sediment microbial communities from Yellowstone Lake, YNP, Wyoming, USA - YL17G05_15 | ecosystem: Environmental > Aquatic > Freshwater > Lake > Sediment | place: USA: Wyoming | collected...
GGAATTGCGATGTGACCTTCGACACGGTCGGGGCAAAGACCCTGACCGCCACTTACACTGGCGACACGACCCATGCGGGCAGTTCGGACACCGAGGACCACGCAGTCAAAGCCAACACGACCACGACCATCACCTCGGATGCGCCCGATCCTTCCACCGACGGACAGAACGTGACGGTCAATTTCACGGTCACGGTCAATCCCCCCGGCAGTGGTACGCCAACGGGAGATGTAACCGTAAGCGATGGTGTAGATTCCTGTTCTTCCTCAGTGGCAGCTGGTTCATGCGTGTTGGTACTTAATACCTTGGGTACCAGAAGCCTGACTGCCACCTACCCTGGTGATACGGACTTCAACGGCAGTTCGGATACTGAGGGTCACCAGGTGACCCCTCGAACTTCCAACTTCTATTCCGCGGGTACATACGATGGCTGGATCCTTGAGTCATCCGAAACCAGCAGCCTGGGTGGGTCTATCAACGCCTCTGAAACCACTTTCCGTCTGGGTGATGATGCGTCTGACCGGCAGTATCGCTCGATCTTGTCGTTCAATACCGCCAGCCTGCCGGATAATGCGGTCATCACCTCGGTTGTGCTTAAGATCAAGAAACAGGGGCTGGTAGGCACCAATCCCTTCACCACCCACCAGGGCTTGAAGGCGGATATCCGTAAACCATACTTTGGCACTGCGCTGGGATTGGCTGCCAGTGATTTCCAAGCCCTGGCAAGTATAAGTAGTGTAGGGACTTTCGGTACGACCCCGAGTGCAGGCTGGTACTCGGTTACCTTGAGCAGCACAGCCCGCCCTTATATCAACAAGACCGGCACCACCCAGTTCCGCCTGCGCTTCCAGAAGGATGATAACGACGATATGGGCGCTGACTACCTTAAGTTCTACAGCGGTAACGCAGGCACCGCCTCACGTCCTGTCTTGATCATCCAATACTACGTTCCGTAGATAAGGAACGGGACCCTCCTTCAGGTGAACACCTGGAGGAGGGTTTTTTGATGGCTGCCATATTGGATAGCGTTCTATTCTCCAGCCCGTTGCGTTATATAATACTTACAGGATACCCCCACACTTTAGGCGCTTTCCCTGAAGTCCTGCTGTGTTCGGATATCCTAGCCGGAATACTTTAATGACCAAAAATCTCAATCCCAAAAATATGCTCAAGGTTCCTCCCCATCTGGATTACCCGCCCGAAGAAGGCCGCTATCTGCGGGGAAATGACTCCTCGCCGGTCGCAGTGGCGATCATCCTGAATTGTGATGCGGATAAGACCCCGCCTGACCTTGAGAGGCTCGTCCGGGCAGGCATCGAAAGCGGCGCCGCCCTCTCCGGAACGGTGCAGACCGAGAATATCGGCTTCGAGAAGATGGTCTGCAACCTTGTCGCCAACCCGAACATCCGCTACCTGATCCTGGGTGGACCCGAATCCGAAGGTCATTTGACCGGTGAAGCTCTCAAGGCTCTCTTTTCCAACGGCGTCGATGATAGGAAGCGTATCATAGGCACTGACGCCCCACACCCTTTCCTGTATAATTTACCGTTGGAGTTCATCGAGCGCTTCCGGAAACAGCTCACCCTGGTAGACCTGCAGTTCGAGGCGGAGCCGGAAGCGATCCGGCAGGCTGTCTGGGCGTGCTATCAGGAGCAGCCAGTACAGTTCCGCAGCTATTCTCTGCATGACCCCGGGGCTTACCCTGAGCCGCCTCTCAGCGGCAGGATCACCTGGCGGGTCAGCCAGCCCTGGGCTGAACCACCGGATGAGAAGCAGCGTGCAGCCGCCCAAAAAGCAAGATCCCTGATTGACAGGTTAAGAGCCAGGGGTAAATCCGGTCAGCGTAATTAATTGGAGGATGCATATGTCCAATAACGGGACAGCCCCATCGAGTCCTTCCAAACCGCTTCCCATGCGTTTATTGGCAATCCGCCTCATCCAGGTGGATGGCCTGTTCCTTATCCTGGGAGCCAGCCTCTTCCTCTCCGCCGGCCGGCTGGACTGGTGGGAGGCCTGGGTATTTTTGGCGGTCTATTATGTGATCACCCTGGCGACCCAGGTCTGGCTGCTGCGCTATGACCCCGAGCTTGTCAGAGAACGCAGCCGGATCGGCAAGGACGTCAAGCCCTGGGACAAGCCCATAGTCTTTGTTAATATGCTGCTGACCATTGCCTTGTTCGCGGTCATTGGCATGGACGCCGGCCGCTTCGGCTGGTCTCACCTGCCCCCTGTTGCGCGGTTGACCGGTCTACTGGGCTTTATCCCGGCTTTTGGGCTGCCGTTATGGGCAGCGTACGCGAACACCTTTCTTTCAGGAATGGTACGCATCCAATCCGACCGAGGACACCAGGTGGTCACCAGCGGTCCTTACCGTTTCGTGCGCCACCCGATGTACCTTGGCATGATCTGCTATGACCTGAGCCTGCCGCTGCTGCTGGGTTCCACATGGGGTCTCTTTGTCAGCGGTTTAATGATCATCGTTGTGGTCGCCCGCACAGTCATGGAGGATGAAGCGCTTCAGGCTGAACTGCCGGGCTATGCTGTCTATGCCAGCGAGACGCCATACCGCCTGCTGCCGGGCATATGGTAAACCAGAGATCGGAGGTGAGTGATGTCATCTGAAAAAATAGACCAGGCTCCTTCTCCCAGGCTGGATCGTTCCGGGATCGCCCGTATCTTCCAGATCGTGGTCTCCCTTGTGATCATGGTGGGGCTGCTGTTCGGCGCAGCCGGTCGCTGGGACTGGTGGGAGGGGTGGGCGTTCTTATCCATTTTCACCCTCTTTCTTTTAGTGGCTGCAATCTGGCTTTTACGCAACAACCCGGAACTGGTCAATGAACGCGGCCGGATAGCTGAGAACACAAAAACCTGGGATAAGGTCCTCGTCACGCTTTATTCCATTCTCCTGCTCATTTCGCTCCTGACCGCCAGCCTGGATGCCAGGTTCCATTGGTCTTCCGTTCCTCTCATCCTGGAGATCGCCGGGGGGACCGGCTTCATCCTGGCATTATGCCTGACAGCCTGGGCTTCGATGACAAATCCCTTTCTTTCAGCAATCGTGCGCATCCAGGCTGACCGCGGTCACCGGGTGGTCACCACGGGTCCGTACCGCTACGTGCGCCATCCCATGTATGCCGGCATGTTCTTCTTTTTTTTGGGCATTCCACTCCTGCTCGGTTCTTTCTGGGCGCTCATCCCCGGAATTTTGAATGTCATCATCTACATCATCCGCACAGCGCTGGAGGATAAGACCCTGCAGGTAGAACTCCCCGGCTATGCCGAATACGCCCGGCAGGTACGCTATCGTATCATTCCAGGTATATGGTAAAGAAGGTTGCGAAAGGATTACAAGACCCCACCTCTTCCGGACACTTTACACCACCTCTGCTTTTTCCAACAGCCAACGATCAGGGATGATTCAGAGTATGAAACCTATCATGGACAACATCTCCGAAGCCAAACGCCTCCTGCGGAAACAATGCCGACAAACCCGCCTCGCAATGGGTGATGAGGCTCGTAGCATGGCAAGCCAGGAGATCTGCCGCTGGATAGAGACCTGGCCGCTTTTCCAACAATCCAGGGTTGTTTTGACCTATATGCCGATGTGCGCTGAAGTAGACCTGACCTCTTTAATTGAAAATCACCCTGAAAAGAACTGGCTGCTGCCGCGCATTCTGCCGGATTGTCGCATGCTCTTTCATCCTTATGATGCCGACCGCCTGGTCCGCCACCCCTATGGAATGCTCGAGCCTGCGCCTGAACTGCCGATCGTTCCGACAGAAGTGATCGAGATGGCATTTGTTCCCGGCCTGGCATATGACCGCCAGGGCTGGCGTCTCGGCTATGGGGGCGGATATTTCGACCGCTTCCTGGCTGCTGTGGAAAATTGCATCAGTCTTGGTGTGACTTATCACGCCCTGCTCTTCGATCACATACCCCACCAGGAGCGCGACGTCCCTGTCCAGTATGTGGTGACTGAAGCCGGCTTGTTTCACTGTCCGGAACTGATCGGCGGGTAGATAAGCCTGCCTGGTCCGGCTTGCTGTACTTTATCAGGGATCAGAACAATCCGCGCAAGGTCAGCAACAGACCCAGGATCGCCAGGGGGACGCCGACAATCGCTCCGATCACGGTCAGGCTGATGATCACGCCCACGATCATCAATACCAATCCCAGGATCACCGCCACCAGCCGGCCGGTCAGCTCAACTATCCCCGCGACCAAACTCCACAAGGCGACGAAAGGCCAAAGATACCAGGGGGTTTTATGTTTCTTGTGTGTCTCTGTCATAACAAGCTCCTAATGATGATATACGGATAATGCGGCGAATCGGTGCAATCGTTGTGGAAAAGCGGCGGGTTTCAATCATGATATAATCCGGCGCATGAAAGATTACCCCCAAACCCCGACCATTCAAAAAAACGAGGAAACCGTCACTTTCCAACGCAGCCATCTCTATGCCGGGTTGATACCGCTGGCATTTGCAGCCGGCTTGCTGCTGGGTTACCTTGCCTGGGGACGCGGTACCTCACAGAACGCCCCGCAACCTGCGGATGACGGATCGCTCGCCGAGGCTCCCGTTGTAACCTCCACGCCGCGCATCATCCGGTACCCAATTCCTACCGAGGGTTTCCCCAGCATCGGTCCAGCGGACGCACCCATCGTCATCGTCGAGTTCAGCGATTATGAATGTCCATTCTGCAAGCGCTGGCATGACGAAGTCTACCAGCCGCTCATGGCAGCCTACCCGGAAAAGATCCGACTGGTATTTCGTAATTTTCCCCTGACCTCCCTTCATGCGAACGCCTTCCCGGCTTCTGAGGCTGCATTATGCGCGGGTGACCAGGGGGCTTACTGGCCTTTTCATGACAAACTGTTCACATATGCTGATGGTTTTGGCGAAGAAGTATATCTTAAATATGCAACTGAACTTGGCCTGGACAACACGACCTTTAATGATTGTATAACCAACAACAAACACAGATCATTTGTTCAGGATGACATTGACTTTGCGGTTGATCTGGGAATAAGCTCAACACCAACTTTCTTTATCAATGGTTTAGCAGTTGTTGGTGCTCAACCGGTTGAGGTTTTCAAACAGGTGATCGACAAAGAGCTTGCTGGTGAATTACCACAATGAGAAGCCAGGGCGACCGCCAGGTCGCCCTGGCTCGTTTATATACGAAGATCAAAAAAGATGAAAAAATTCGTCGCGGTCGCAGGTAATATTGGAGTAGGCAAATCCACACTGGTTGCGAAGCTGTGCGCAAATCTGGGCTGGGAACCATTCTATGAACCTGTTACAGAGAATCCCTACCTGGCTGATTTCTACAACGATATGACGACCTGGTCGTTCCACTCCCAGGTCTTCTTTTTAACCCACCGCCTGCGCGCCCTCCACCAATTGACGAAGCATCCCTCTTCGGTGATCCAGGATCGCAGTGTATATGAAGATGCCGAGGTTTTTGCCCAGAATCTTTTCCTTCAGGGTCATATACAGCCACGGGATTATCAAACCTACCGCGAGTTGTACCAGACCGTGATGGAATTCCTGCCGCCACCCGACCTGGTCATCTACCTGCGGGCATCAGTTGTCACCCTCTCAAAGCGCATCTCCGGAAGGGGACGCGATTACGAACGTACCATCCCGTTTGATTACCTTTCCAGTCTGAACGATCTCTACGAAAAATGGATCGAGGGTTTCACACTTTGCCCCGTCCTGACCGTCCCGGCTGATGACCTGGATTTTGTTGCCCATCCCGGCCATCTGAACCTGGTCGTGGCCAAGATTCAGGAGAAATTAACTGGAAAGGAAGTGGTGATATTCGAACCGGATGAGGTTGCACGCGCCTCAGATTAAATCCGTCTGATATATGACTGGGTAAAATCCGGCATACCGGTATTAAAGGTCATAGTGGGGGTATGGATTATTTCAACTCGTTATCTTGTACCTGAAATCTTAGAAGACGAATATGAATAATTAATTACAATACTGTTTGTTGCATTCCACTATTTTTTGTTGTATAGTTAATTCAAGTTGAGTTATCATTTCTCTCTTGTATCTGTGGTCTTTTTTATAGCTACGGCAGTCTCATTGGTCGTAGCCATTTCCGTTTGGGGACGGCGTTTTGCCGTGGGCGCCGTTTTTCTTGCCCTGCTGGATCTGACCGTGACCCAATGGGCATTCACCAGTGGATTTGAAGCTGCTGCGGTCAACTTATCTGCAAAGATCATCTGGGCAAAGATCAGTTTTGTGATCATTGCCTTCGCCCCATTGTTCTATTTCCTGTTCGCAATCCAATTTGGTCAAAAAAGGCGTTGGGTCTCTCCTGGTACCATAGCTGTGCTTGCGCTCATACCTGTACTGACAATATTTATCGCGGCTACGGATAACTGGCACCACCTGCTGTGGAGAACAATATTACTCCAGCCCCAGAACAACACGGCGATCTATCGGCCTGGTCAATGGTTTTGGGTCTCTTTCATCTACAATTATGCAATGCTTGGGGTGGGTGCTTATTACCTATGCCGTGCCTTATTCCTTTTCCATGTCTCTTACCGGGCGCGTTTTGCTTACCTCTTGGTTGGCACGGCAATGCCTATCGCGGGTTATTCAGCTTACGCTTTAGGTTTGATACCTGAATATTACCCTAATTTTGTACCCATTACCTTTGCCTTAACGGGCATCGTCCTGACCTGGGGAATTTACAAGCAACCGACTTTCAGCCTAATACCGACCGCACGCAATCAAATGGTCGAGAGCATGAGGGATGGTGTTTTGGTCGTCGATGAGAGCAACCAAATCGTGGATATTAACCAATCTGCAGAGAAGATGTTGGTCATTAAAGGTAGATATCACATTGGGGAACCCGTCCAGGATATATTACCGATATGGGATGGCTTGACAGCGAATATTGGTGAAAAAGATGTGACCACCGAGATTAGCGTGGGAGATCATGATCCGCGAGTCATTGAAGTGCATATCTCACCATTATATAATCAACGCCAACGTTTCATTGGACGACTGGTCGCATTGCATGACATAACCACCAAGAAGCAGATCTCGGACGCGTTGGATAAAGCCAATCAAAATCTCAAGCTGCAGATCACCGAAATCGAAGCGCTGCAGGCGGACCTGCAGGAACAGGCAGTCCGTGACCACCTGACAGGTCTGGTGAACAGGCGCTTCCTGGAAGAGACTCTGGATGGAGAATTGCCGAGGGCAGTACGGAAAGGGTATCCCGTATGCATCGCATTGATCGACCTCGACCACCTTAAAGGTCTCAATGACAAGCATGGGCATGCAGCCGGTGACGCCATGCTCCAGGCTGTAGGCAAACTACTGCAAAAGAAAACCCGGCAGGGAGATTTTGTTTGCCGATATGGTGGTGATGAGTTCGTGGTCGTACTTCCCGACGCGACAATACCCACCGCGTATAAACGCATCGAACAGTTGAGGGCTGCCTGCGAAGATTTTGAGGTGAAATATGGCGAGGAAAGCCTGAGCCTCTCACTGACCGCAGGCATAGCGGCTTTCCCGGAGCATGGCAGTACAGCCGGCGAAGTACTCCACCACGCCGATCAAGCCCTGTATCAAGCAAAATCAGCCGGGCGAAATTGCATCATGGTTTGGGGAGAGGCAATTGCGGTAACGGTCGCCTGATCGCTTGAGTGAATGAATGCGGGGGGCTTGTGACAGCCCTCCGTAATGATTTAAGACCCCTATACTCCTGCCTGAACGTCCTTCTGTGCGCGGGCGATGAACTCAGCCAGGGGGAGCGGGCCGGGGTTCTCACCGCTGCGCAGGCGCAGCGCCACCTGCCCTGTTTCCGCCTCCTTATCCCCCACCACCAGCATGTAGGGAATCTTCTGGTTCTGGGCATCACGGATCTTGGCGTTCATGCGCTCGGCGCGCTCATCCACTTCGACGCGGATGGATGCTTCCTTTAGTTGTGCAGAGACTTTGTGGGCATATTCGAGGTGCCGGTCAGCGATGGGAATGATGACCGCCTGCACCGGCGCCAGCCAGACCGGGAAGGCACCGGCAAAGTGCTCGATGATCACACCCAGGAAGCGCTCTGTGGTACCTGTGACGGCGCGGTGGATAACGACGGGGGTGTGCTCGACGCCATCCTCGCCGATGTAGGTCAAGCCGAGGCGGGCGGGCTGGATGAAATCCACCTGGATCGTGGAGAGCTGCCACTCGCGGCCGAGCACATCTTGGGCAAGGAAATCCGCCTTGGGACCGTAAAAGGCAGCCTCCCCCGTGGCTTCAAAGTAGTCTAAGCCGCTGGCATCCATGGCAGCCCGCAGGGCAGCCTCAGCCTTGACCCATTTCTCGTCATCCTGAACGTATTTGCCGCCCGCGCCGCGCAGGGAGAGGCGCACCCTGTAATCCGAGAAGTGATAGCGGTTGAGTACTTCGGTGATCAGGTTGAGGCACAGCGCAAATTCACTCTGGACCTGGTCTTCGGTGCAGAACGTGTGACAGTCATCCTGGGTCAGGGCACGCACCCGGGTCAGGCCGGTCAGTTCGCCGGTTTTCTCGTAGCGGTAGAGGGTGGCAAATTCAGAGAAGCGCAGGGGCAGTTCCCGGTAGGAGTGGCGTCCCATCTCGTGGTAGAGGGTCATGTGGCTGGGACAGTTCATCGGCTTGAGGCGGAAGACGATGTTCTCGTCTACCATAGGAGGGAACATGGAATCCTTGTAGTTGTCGTAATGACCGGAGCGCTTGTACAGGTCTTCCTTGACCAGGTGCCCGGTCCAGACGTGCTGGAAGCCATAGCGGGTCTGGGTCTCGCGCACGTAGGTTTCCATCAGGTGTCGCAGCATCTCGCCTTTGGGTGCGAAGAGCGGCAGACCGGGACCGATATCCTCGGAGAAGTAGAACAGGCCCAGTTCCCTGCCTAGCTTGCGGTGGTCGCGCTTTTTGGCTTCCTCGATCTGCCAGAGGTACTCTTCAAGTTCCTGCGCGTTGTGCCAGGCAGTGCCGTAGAGGCGCTGCAGCATGGGGTTGCTCTCATCGCCGCGCCAGTAGGCTCCAGCCACGCTCATCAGCTTGATGGCTGCCGGGTTGATCTCGGAGGTGTTCGCGACGTGAGGACCGCGGCACAGGTCGACGAAGGTATCGTGGGTGTAGATCGAGATCTCAGGTTTTGCATCCAGCGGATTGCCGTACTCGTCCAAGCCGCCCTGCGCCAGGCCGGCTACCAGCTCCAGCTTGTAGGGCTGGTCTTTGAAGATCTGGCGGGCTTCACCGTCTGAGATGACCTTCTTGTGGAAAGCGTGCCCGCCGGCGATAATCTGACGCATGCGCTTTTCGATGGTCTGCAGGTCTTCGGGGGTCAGAGGCCGGGGCAGCTCAAAGTCATAGTAGAAGCCGTTCTCCACCGGCGGGCCGATTGTGTACTTTGCCTCGGGGAACATCTCGACCACGGCCTGCGCCATGACGTGTGCGGTCGAGTGACGGATGCGGTACAGGTCACTATCCTCGTAACGTTCTTGCTTTTTCTCAGCCATTTCTGCCTCCTTGATATAGATATTCTTGCCCGGTGAGGGTTAAATAAAAAACCTCGCCCATTCTGGGGCGAGAGCGCTGTGCACGATCACGCGGTTCCACCCAGACTTGCCCCCTTCGGGGCATCTCTGTGCGACCGGTAACGGGGTCAGCCGCTCACCTTACTCCCCTGCAGCAAATGCAGGGTTTCGGGGTCACGCTCACGGGTGGTTTTCAGCGGGTGCTGCCGGAGCCGGCTTTCAGTCGGAGGCGTTGGCTCTCCCTGGCGGCGCAGATACCGTTTACTCGTCCCGGTCATCGCGATTGGTTGATCGATTGGCTGGATTATATGCGGGTCTGTCCGAAAAGGCAAGAGGGGGAAAACCAGTGACCAGGCATAAATTGGATAATATTTGTCGTAATAGAGGAAACGAAAGGAAATTTTTTTAGTAAAAACCGCATAAAAAACGGGCATTTCAACGAGTAAATCAATTCGGACAAAAGCATTCGTATTAGTGGAAACGAATGACGGTTTTGTGAATTTCAGCGGCAACCAGTAGCAGCATGGCGGTGCAAGGAGATGAGGTGGATAATGCGCGATAGTTAATTTCAGGAATGATGACCTGAGAGATCGGTTTGCTCATTGCGATTAACAGTATAGCACAATTGTTCTATTATTACAAGGGGGATATGCCGGAAACAAGACTAATCCCAAGCCCCACCCCTCCCCCTCCCCAGAATGTGAATTACAGGTAAGCCATTAACCCATAAACGGGGAGGGGAATTATTTTTAAGGGGACAGGGGGCGAATTACAGCCCCCTGTCCCCTTTGAGAACCCCAACCCCCGAATAATGTTGACTGCAGAGATTGGTGTACGCTACAAGGACAGCAGTTGCTCATGGGCGCGAATATAACAGAAGGCAATAAGTATGCTATACCGCAGGAGTTTTCCGATGTCTCGTTTGGATAGAACCTACATAACCTTTTATTTTTTCCTGATTATTTGTATACTGATCATGAAAAATATTCCCTCAGGTATGGAGAGGTGACCACCTCAACCTCCCTCAAATCCGACAGCGTTATGGTGGATATTTAATTTGGTTCTCAAGTCGTATTTGGAGGTTGGGTAGAGAGAGTTAGGGTTCGGGAAGACTTGAACATGACTACAAGCAGATTATTATTGAGATCTTCGACCATTTTTTTATTTGGGTCAACCCCTCCGCACTTTTCAAGGGTGTTCCGCGTGGGACGCTTCGCGAGGAGATCCGGACACGTCAGGTTGAGTATGATTTGAGGTGCTCAGCGTTAAACCAGAGCATAATCCAAGCGGCAGCCATCAAAAAACCCTCCTCCAGGTGTTCACCCGAAGGAGGGTTCCTTTCCGTCTCTACGGAATGTTGTAATAAACCACCAACCGAGGACGGTCAGCTACAGAAGTCCAGTCACCACTATAGAACATCACATAATCATCAGCCAGGTCATCGTTATCATCCAGCGTGAACCGCAGACGGAACTGGGTGGTGCCGGTCTTATTTACATAAGTATATGCTGGCGAATTCAAGTTCACACTGTACCAGCCTGCTTGCGGAGACGAGCCGAAGGTGCCCACCGCCGATTTTCCAGCTACAGCCTGGAAATCACCAGCGACCAAAGCCAGCGCAGTCCCGAAGAAGGGTTTGCGGATATCCACGATCAAGCCCTGGTGGGTGGCGAAGGGGTTAGTGCCGATATGTCCCTGCTTTTTTATCTTCAGCACAACCGAGTTGATGACCGCATTATCCGGCAGGGTCGAGGTATCAAATGAGAGCAGCGAGCGGTACTGCCTGTCAAGTCCGTTATCACCTACCCGGAAGGTCGAAGCAGTTGCATTGACCGTGCCACCCACATTGCTGAACTCACCAGATTCAGTGATATAACCGTCATACGCACCTTGTGAGCGGAAGTTCGCAGTGATCACATTTTCAAACATATAGGCCGCACCCGCATCGGGTGTTCCACCCGGACTGGCCGATACTGCCCCAACCACCACCACGCCACCGCTGACCGACACCGAGAAGCCGAACCAGTCACCCGCGGCCTTGTCCGAGGCAGTCAGTTTTGCGCTCTGGGTCATATCCCCCCAGCCGCTACCCGGCTTGACGAAAACGTAGGCGGCACCCGCACTGGTTGTTCCACCCGGATCGGCTTCTTTCGCACCAACCACCACCACATCGCCGCTGACCGACACCGAGCATCCGAACCAGTCACCTGCCTCCTTATCCGAGGCGGTCAGTTTGGCTGTCTGGGTCATATCTCCCCAGCCCCCCCCCGGCTTGACGAAGACATAGGCGGCACCCGTACCGTCTAATCCACCTGGATCGGCAAATCTTGCCCCGACCACGACCACGCCGCCACTGATTGCCACCGAGTATCCGAACCAGACATAAATTGCCTTGTCCGAGGCGGTCAGTTTGGCTGTCTGGGTCATATTCCCCCAGCCGCCGCCCGGCATTACGAAGACGTAGGCTGCACCCGCATTGATTAATCCGCCCGGGTTGGCATCGGAGGCCCCAACCACAACCACGCCGCCACTGATTGCCACCGAGTTGCCAAATAAATCCAACTCATCACTATCCGAGGAGGTCAGTTTGGCAGTCTGGGTCATATCCCCCCAGCCGCCTACCGGTTTGACGAAGACATAGGCAGCACCTGCCATGGATTTTCCACCCGGATTGGCATTAGGTGCCCCTACCACGACCACGCTGCCGCTGATTGCCACCGAGTATCCGAAGTAGTCATACCATGCCTTGTCCGAGGCGGTCAGTTTGGCTGTCTGGGTCATATCAGCCCAGCCGCCTGCCGGCTTGACGAAGACGTAGGCGGCACCAGTATCGGATTTTCCACCCGAATCGGCGTGATCCGCCCCAACCACGATCACGTCACCACTGACCGACACCGAGCATCCGAACCAGTCACTCGCCTTCTTGTCCGAGGCGGTCAGTTTGGCTGTCTGGGTCATATCCCCCCAGCCCCCCCCCGGCTTGATAAAGACATAGGCGGCACCCGTACTTTCTAATCCACCTGGATCGGCAAATCTTGCCCCAACCACGGCCACATTGCCGCTGATCGCAACCGAGTATCCGAACCAGTCATTATCCCACTTATCAGAGGCTGTCAGTTTGGCTTTCTGCACAAAAGGATCGACCGTCAGGGGGTAGCGCGCAGCATAGTCGTCCAGGCGCAGCAGCAGCAGGGGAGGACGCCCACTCACAGCCGGGCGGGTATCCAGCCAGGTCTGCAGCTCACGCCCATCTGCATCATAAGCCGACAGCCCGGCATAGCCCAGCACTGCCTCACCCGAAGGAGCGGTAAGAACCAGCTCCTTGCCTCCCGCTCCAACCGCCGCCTGCAGGTCACCGTTCTGGCTGAGAGCCAGGGTCAACGGTCCACCGGTTTTCACAATTGGCGGCATCGCCAGGGTAAAGCCCTGCTCCAACCCAAATGGACCGTTCAGGTACCACTCGGTCAGAGAGCCGCGAGAATACTCAATGCGATTGTCCCTCACCGTGGGAGCGACCTCGGGTAACGGCTGCAGGCTCTCACCGTAGCCGTAGCCATCCAGCGTCAGACCCCAGGAGTGTTCACCGGCGCTGACCTGCATGCCGTCCGCACCGAACTCGGCTGAAAGGCCCTGCTCCGGATTGTCCATGCGGAAATGCGCCCCGGCCAGGCGGGCGTGGTAAACAGACTGGTCGGCGCCGATCAGGGATGAGATCGGCCCCTGCGCAAGCGCCGGCAGGCTGATTGCCTCTTCAGGAACAGCAGCCGGGGCGGGTAACGCCGGCCTCCCCCCCGTCAATGCCAGGGGCAGAAGGACAGCCAGAAATAAGTAACCTGCTCTTGCGAACCACTGCGTTTTCATAATAGCCTCCTCTTTGAGAAGAAAGGACTTACACAGCGGGAATGGCAGGCATGTTTTTTCGATGTATCCGGGACAAAAAAATGATCGTCGTCCGGTAAAGCGGGAGCTATGTGTGCAGAGACTGATCTCGCCATGTAAATTGATCGTGAATAATGATACATGTATATATTATAGATAACCGCCTGGTTTGTCAATAGGGATGGATCAGGGTCAGGTACTCAGGGAGCAGGCGGTCATCTCAGACTTCCGAAGTTTGCAAAACTTCGGAAGTCTCGTGTCCATTACTAGGTCTGGGTTCAGGCGGGAGAGGGGGTGATGTTTGTTGGGTGCGTAATTGGTGTCAGGCATGATATAAATCTCTAATTACTGTGGAGAGTTTACCCTCGTGATAAGGTCTAGTATCGTAGTGCCATCGTCTTTAAATATTATGTTTTCGTAATGTATCGGGGAGCTAATTTTCTGCTGTTCACTCTCGACAATCTCTTCAACTTCTTTGTCGGTTTTCTCGTACAGATTTATGTCCTCCCGCGGGTCATGGCAAGCGGTCTCAAACTCGTTCAAGAATCTTCCAATCAATTTCAGCACATCGTCAATTTCCGGGAGGGAGGTGGCTGGCATTGGTGCTAATCCTTGAACCACTTCTAAATCCCTATGCGCAGCCCATTTCTTCCGCCATTGCCTGATACGGGGGGATTTTCCTTTGACTTTTTCGAGTATATTATTTAGGTCCATAATCAAGTTTACGTGTTCAGTAGGGTCCAGGCTTACAATCAACTGTTGCAAACTGGCATTGGAATGCCTGTTGCCCGTTTTGGCTGGGTCCAGCAACCGATTGATCGCCATGATGATGGTATCCAATAGGTCAAGTTTGAGCATTTTGAAAAAGCGGATGGCAATCTTGTTCAAGAGTGCAACGGTCTCACTAGAGGTGAATAACTGCCTCAAGACTCTCAATCGGTAATGGGTACCAATCACTTCTGACCGGAGGCTATGGTAGATTTCTCTGGTGGATTTAGAAATGGCATTCAAGTTAACCGCCCCCTGCATCGATTTTCAAGGTCAAGACTTTAAGCATATTCCCTCCAAAATAAGCACAGACTTTTTTGCCTGATAAAATTATACGATGGTATTTTCACCGATAAGTCGTCAAAATCCACACATTAAACGACTTGTTCAAGGATTTGTATTTTTCATTATCACTACTATTATAGCCCATACTCCCTGATCGATGAGTGTCTCCCGACCCCGCCGGTCCGCGTTCCGCAATCTAACAGGTTACGCTACACATCCTGGCGTGCTCCGTTACGCAATCTATCAGATTGCGTTACAAAGATCTGGGGATTGATTAATTAGAACAATTGTGCTACAATAGCCTTATCATGCTCAACTGGTTCCTGCTCTGCTTTTCCGATCCATTAATTGTGAGTAAATACGATCATTTTCCGTGCATAAAACCATTATTTCCCGTATCATTTTACTCGTTGAGATGGCTGTTTTCAGCCTTCAAATAATTTTTTTTATTATTCCGCGTTTATTTACTCACAATTCTCCGGAGCCTGCCCGTGTCGGGGCAATTCACGAAATTGCCCTTGCCTTCCTGCGTCTTTAATTGTTTTATTCAATCCAATAAGACAAGTCAAGTATTATTTACAGGAACCAAAAGGTCAGCACAACCAACCTTGCATGCGTCAACTCTTGTTATCCATCTCAGATTCCGCTGCACCGAACCAGCGGCGCCAGAGTCGTCGCATCGTGGTACCTGAATGGTCACCCAACGTGCCCATGATGCCCTGCGGGACGAAGAGGACGACAATGATGAGCAGGATGCCTTCCATGATCAGGTGGTATTGCAAGAAATTCGCCCACAGGATATCCCGCAGCCAATAGATGAGCATTGCGCCAATTGCGGGTCCGGCGACGGTGCCCAAACCTCCCAGCATGGTCATCATTGCAATTTCTATTGTGCGGCTATCGAGGAACACAATATCAGGATCGATAAATGTGTTCTGATAAGCCCATAACCCGCCAACGATCCCGGAAGAAAGCGCTGCCAGGGAAAACGCGACTACCTTGTGCAAGGTGGTGTTGATACCGCGCGTCTCCGCGCCAATCTCATCTTCGCGTATCGCCACCAGGGTTGCGCCGAATTCTGTACGCCTGATCCACCAGATAAAAGCGATCACGACAACAGCCTGGAACAACGTGATGTAATAGAATAGCGGGCGGTTCAGGTAAGGAGGCAGGGTTAGGCCGGGACCGCCACCGGTGAAAGGCCTTGCCAGCCGGACCAACTCGCGCAGGGCTGTAAAAGTGCCCAGCATGGCAATCGAAAAATATGGACCCTTGAGGTGCATAGTTGCCCGGCCGATGAGCACAGCAAATATGGCAGCCAGCCCGGCACCTGCAATTAATGTCGGAAAGAAGGTCCACCCCGCCCTGCTCATCAAGATACCTGTTGCGTAAGCGCCCAATCCAAAAAAGGTGATATGACCAAAGTCAACATATCCGGTGAAACCGCTGATCAGGTTCCAGTTGCTGGCTAAAGTGACCAGCATGAACATCTGTGTCAATGAAAACAGAAGTGAGCCGGTCACCAGGTCATCATCCACTGCAAAAGAATTCAGGAGTGGCAGCATAAGCAGGAAGACCAGGCATAAACCCAAAATCCATCGCAATAGATGTATTTTTCTTATATACGCCAAAACCTTCCCGGATCTCATGTCTGCTCAACCGGTTTAAGACCACCGAAAAGACCTTGCGGACGGATAATCAACACCAGCACCAAAATGACATACGAAACCACAATTCCCAGATTGGTACCCACACCTGGTATATAAGTGGCAACGTAAACCTCCAATAAGCCAAGCACCAGGCTGCCCAATAACGCGCCCCAAATGTTGCCCAATCCGGACATGGTGGTAATTGCAAAAGCCTTCAGTGTGAACGGTTGTCCCATGAAGGGAAAAATGGGTTGAATGGGAGTGATCAGCACGCCGGCACCCCCCGTGAGGGCGATGCAGATGGCGAATGTAATGGCATATACCGATGAGATCTCGATCCCTACCATGCGGGCTGCATTCCGGTTTTGGGCAGCAGCCCGGATGCTCTTACCCAGGCGTGTGTATTCCAGAAATAGCGCCAGGGTCAGCACCATGAGGATCGATATGACCAGGATGGAGGTTTTAACCACCGGGATGGTGACATTTCCAAGGCGCCAAAAGCCAGCGATCACTGTATCCACACTGCGTGGTGTGCCCGTAAAGAAGAGTTTCAGGATATTGGCAAAAACAATGGACAGCGCATAGGTAACCAGCAGGGAGATAAGGGGCGGGCGTTCCACGACCCGATTGATGAGCAGCCGCTGCAATAGATAACCCAGCATGAACATAACCGGTAGTACTACGATGAGGGTTGCGAAAGGCTCCCAATGGAAATACCGGTTCATTATCCACGCGAGGTAGGCGCCAATCATGAGGAACTCACCATGCGCCAGGTTGATCACGCCCATAACGCCCCAGATGATGGAAAACCCCAGCACCATGGCTGCATAAAAGCCTCCCAGCGCAACACCATTGATCAGCGCTTGTAGAAATTGATCCAACGCAGGGCTCCGTATTTGATGATTACAACTGACAATCGCTTTTTTATTTAAGAGGAACAGAAAACATGATGCGTGATATCACAACTATAGTGAATCACGCATCATAATTAATTTTAGTGCTGGATCCGGTCAGCGGTCTTCCCAGGCCGGTATCGGGTACACCAGTTTGGCAACAGCCACATCTGTGGGCGCCACGACGACAGGCACTCCATCCTGGACCTGGATCGTAACCATCGGTTTGGCGGTATTCTTCCCGGTCTCGTCAAAGTTGATATGACCATAAAAGGTGTCAACATCCAGGTTCTGCAGCGCTTGGCGTACCAGGTCCATATCAAGACTGCCGGCTTGCTGGATGGCAAGCTGCAGAGCCAATGCGGCCGCGGTTGAGCTGGCTGATTGATAGGGCGGCGCTTCACCCCATTTTTTGGTATAGCGTTCAGCATAGTCGACAGGAGTACCAAAAAACTCGTCCTTGTAAGCCAGGGTTTTATCCCATTGAGAGTCACCCATGATGAAGGCTGCATCCTTACCAAGCTCCGATACGAAATCAGGACTGTCTGGCCCTACGGTAAGCATCATCGCTTTTGGGGAAAACCCCACTTCCCTGGCGCTCTTGACGACAAGAATGGAGGAGGCAAAGTGACCGGCACCAACAAACACATCCGGATCCAGGTCACGGAATTTTGTCATGATCGCAGAAAGGTCGGATACATCAGCAGGATATGTTTCCCAGGCCAACAGCTTCATCCCGTTCTGCTCTGTCCACTTCTTCGCGCCTTCCGCAGCGGCAGCCGAGAAGGCCTCATCCATTTGAGCGATCACTACGGTCTTGGCTCCAGCATCAGCCAGTGCTTTCAAGGCTGATTCTGTATAATACGAGGCTGGCGTGAGTACGGCAAAAAGGTTCTTGAAACCACGCGTAAAAAGGGCTTCCGACGCACCATGGGCTTCAACCATGATGACGCCATATTTTTCTGCAATGGCGCTGGTGCTCATGGTGATACCGCTGGAATAAGGTCCCAACAGGAAATCGACCTTGTCTTCTGTGATCAGTTTCTCGATCAGCTTTGCAGATGTATCCGGATCGCTCTCGTCATCATAATAGACGATCTCCGCTTTACAGCGCTTATCAGCGAGCTTGATACCCCCATACTCCTGATTGACCCAATCCTTCCAGGTTTCGTAACCGCGTTGATTCCATACTCCTTCTCGGGCGAATTTACCGGTCTCACTGATAGGTGCACCAAGGCGAATGGTGCAATCAAATCCTGATCCCGCGCCCGTTCCACCCCCCGTACCAGGCTCAGGTCTTCCTGGAGCACAGGCGGATACAACCAGGACCAGCAGAAGACCAAGCGGAAAGAGCTTATTGCATTTGGTTGTCATTCTTACCTCCGATGAGAATTGAATGTGTGGTTCACTGTAAAAACCAATGATGTTATGACGAACACAGGATTGTGAATATTATATCAAAAGAGGATATCTTTTATTCACCTGCCTGAATTGCAGTGCAGGTTGCTGTCTGTTATAAGCTAACACATCATTCCCCCTTGTGACTTGCGCAGATTGCAGGAGGGTGACAGCGCGGGTGAGGTGACACTCCCCCCCTAAAAGGCAGGCGGGTGTGCGGCGGTTGTTAAGGAAATTTCATATGGGTGAGGCGAGGGTCTAGTGGAGATCCTTGCCACAGGCACCCCGTCAAGCGGGGTCTATAGACGGTGCTTCGCGGTCGCGGCTTCGCTCCCTGACACACCTGCCCTCCCGAAAAAACATCGGGACGATGTGGCGGGCGGTGCTAGGGAAAACCGCCACCCCGTTCGGGAAGTGCACCCGCCGGGGCGAGACGGGGGCAAGCAGGATGACATAAACCGAGACGGGGGCAGGCAAAGTGACAGGGTAGGGGGACACAGCAATATAGTAGTGGGCTTATTTCGATCGTGCGCCCAGGTATGCCCGTTGTACTTGTGGGTCGTGGAGGAGTTCCTCGCCTGTCCCCTCATACCTGTTTTCACCCAGTTCCAACACATATCCCCGGTTGCTAATCTGCAATCCCTGGCGGGCGTTTTGCTCGATCATCAATACGGTCAGCCCTGTCTCCCGATTCATGCGGAGCACGTTATGAAATATTACCTGTGTAATTATTGGAGCCAAGCCTGCGGATGGCTCATCCATCAGCAAGAGTTTAGGCTCCAGCATCAGCGCCCGACCAATCTCCAATGTGCGCCGTTCCCCTCCACTCAGCATGCCTGCTTTTTGCCTGATCCGTTCTGCCAGGTGTGGGAAAAGGTCTAAAACTTCATCTATACGGCGTTCCTTCCGCTTCCTGTCCCGCTCCAGGTACATACCCAATTCCAAGTTTTCATATACAGTCATTTGGGGAAAGACGCTCGACGTTTGGGGTACTATCGCAATGCCGATTTTCAACATGTCCTGCGGGCGGCAGGCAGTCACATCCTGCCCCTCGAACCAGACCCGACCCGCGCTAACCTTGATAAAACCATAGATCACTTTGAAGACAGTCGATTTGCCGGCGCCATTTGGTCCAATCACACACACGATCTCACCAGGGTTAACATGCAGGTTTACACCCTTCAAGATGTCAGAATCCTGATATCCAGCAAAAACATCCTGCACCTGCAGCAGAGCTTTTCCATCAGACGATATGGTCATTAAGAGAGTTCTCCGATCTGTGCACCAAAGTAAGCTGCAATGACTGCTTGGTCATTGATGATTTGATCCGGCGTACCCTCAGCGAGTATTTTTCCCTGGTCGAGAACAAAAATCCGGCTGCACAAGTCTTCAATGAATTGCATATTATGCTCAACCAGCAAAAAAGATTTACCCCTCTCCTGTTTCAGGAAACGTATCCGTTCTTTAATAATTTCCAACAGCGCTGGATTTACCCCGGATGTGCCTTCGTCAAGCAGTATCAGATCCGGGTCGGGCATGAGAGCCATGCCGAGTTCCAACAGGCGTTGTTGACCCCATGACAGATTCCCGGCCAGTTCCTGTTCCAGGTAACCGATGCTCAAGAAATCAAGCAATTCCCGCGCGTGTCCATCCATCTGAGGAGGACTCGTCCGAAAGAGATCCAATAAACCGAGCGAGTGCCACTGACGGCTCAACAACATGTTATCCAATACGGTTAGCTTCCGGTATACTCGGATGGTCTGAAAAGTGCGGGCGAGCCCCAGGTGCGCCACCTGATAAGGTTTCTTTTGGGTGATCTCCAGTCCTTTAAAAAACACCTGCCCGGAACTGATATCCTGCACACGGTTCAGACAATCGACTAGGGTTGTCTTTCCGCTGCCATTCGGTCCGATAAGACCTAGTATTTCACCAGGGTACACGGAAATATTGACCTGATCGAGCGCCGCCAGACCGCCGAAGTATTTGCTGATGTGACGTCCCTCCAGTAATGGTTCCATTTTCTCGCGCTGATCCATCCTAAGAAATCCGTTTTGGTTATTTCCCTTTTTCACTTCCTGCTGTTTTTATTCCGAACATGATCTGGTACAAAGGGATCCAAAGGACCGCGGATCTCCCACCTGTAGACATTATCTGATTGTTTGGAGATGAAATACAACAAGGGACCATAAAAGTCCCAACCTACACTTTGCAACCCTTTCTTAGAGGCAACATTGTCCAGTTCCACACGGGTGTAAACCATGCGAAACCCGGACTGCTGCAGCACTGAGAGCATATGGTTGTTTACTGCGCCATGGATCCCATTCCCTCGCCACTCGGAAGGTGTAAAGGATATTCCAAAATAGGCTTCGTGATCACTCAAGTTGGCGGTATATCCCAGATGAGATTCCACCTTGTGAAAGAAGATCCAATTATGATGTACCAACTCTGACCCGACTTTTCCCACATAGCATATCGCACCTTGCTGCATGCGCTTGCGAATTATCTCTTCAATGTCCTGTACCGAGTAAGGGTTTTGGAGATTCTGTGGGTCCAGATCCTGCGCTTCCAGCATGGCTAATTGAGCAATCTCATCTTCCGTTACCTGGCTGATATTGAGATCCACCTTTGCCCGAATTTCTTTTAATGGTTGTGTCAAATCCTTCCGGCAAAACGAAGTTATCCCCAACTCGCCGAGTGGTGCCAGACTTTTTTGAAGCATACGCCAAAGCAATAAATGCGAACCTTCATACCTTACCGAATAGAAACCCTTCGAAATATACCTGTAAAATTTTGACATTGTCAAGATTCGACACCTTTTTATATTTTCTGCATGGCATATCTGCAAATCGCTGCCACGGTGTGGACTGTAGAAAATGTAGATTGATAGCAGGGGACATGAGCTTTTTGGAGGATCTGCCTGTGATTGCGCAGACCGTGAGGTGCTGCCCAGTAGATATAAGCCGGCTTGAACGAACAACCATCCATTCGTGCTTGTGTCACGGCTTCGGAAACTGCATGCATTAAAGGTTTTACCGTCGCGGCTACGTCAAGGATGGCAATTATCAATATGTCCACCTCAGCGGAGTTAAATAGCGCCTGGATCAACGGCGGATACATCTTGGGGAAATCCTGCCAGACAGGGGTCAGATCGACCGGATTTTTTACACTCGTATAGTTTGGGAGATAAGGCTGCAGGGCAGCCTGGAGTTGTTGTGAGAATTCGGGTACTTCCAGGTCATGCTCCAGGCACAGGTCAGTCAACTCCACTCCGATCCCGCCAGCACCAGTTATAATGCCCACTTTCCTCCCCTCAGGGAGAGGCTGCCAACTCAATCCCTTGGCAATATCCAGCATCTCCAACCCTGTTTGAGCCGGGATGATACGGCTGCCTTGAATCCATTCCTCAAGAGCAACATCACCTGGCGATATCCCAAGGTGCGCATAGGAGGCGCGACTGCCAGCAGCAGTTCGACCGAGCCTAGTCAGGATGACAGGTTTTTCGGCAGCCAGGGACCGGGCAGAATCAAAGAACTTTTCCGGAGCCAGGAAGGATTCCAAAAAAGCCCCCACGATACAGGTGTCAGCATCGTGCCGGAAATAGTCCAACAAATCACAGGGTGTGATATCTGCTGAATTTCCCAGATCACAAAACTTCGCCATCTCCAGTTGATGATCGAGAGTATACATATTGATCGCCATGCCGAAACCGCCACTCTGGGTAACGCATGAAAACCCAGAGCCTCCAGGGGGCAACCCTGGAACCATCGAGGCGTTTAACCTGGTTACGCAGTTGTATATCCCGAGACTATTCGGACCTACAACCCGGATATGTTTTTCCCTGGCTAAAGTCAGCAGTTCCGCCTCAAGATATTTCCCGCCTTCGGGAACTTCACCAAAACCACTGGGAATTGCCAGCAAGATCTTCACCCGACCAGTTTTGGACTGCTTGATAAGTGAAGGGACCTGCCCGGAGGGGATCAACGGGATCAACAGATCGATCTGCCCGGGTATGTCAGTAATCGATTGATATGCTTTGAGCCCACATATATTTTTCGTTGCAGGATGGACAGGAAATATTTGTCCCGAATAACCGTCCAAGAGATGCCTGACGAAGAGGTTACCCATCTTCCCATTCTTATCGCTGGCACCGACCACAGCTATTGTTTGAGGATCAAAAAGAGTATGTAAAACCACTATTCCTCATTTAGAAATTCAGGATCATCATTATGGTACCAATGGCAAAGTAATTGAATGAAAAATAGGCACATTTATTTCCAGCAGACAAGAGAGTCATTATACCTTATCGATACTGTGTTGCGATTTTAATGAATAAGGTAAAAAACGAGATCTCCCATCTGTAGGGGAGTCCGGGCTCTTGGAGTTGTTGAGCATGATCATTGTGAAATGAAAGATGCAGAATAGAATTATGTTTTCAATGTAAAAACTCGGTTTTGTTACGAAAACGGTAGCAGTATTAATCATTTTAATGAGGAGACCCTTAACCCTCAGAGGCAGGCGGGTGCGCTGCGCGGCGCTTCGCTCAGGGAGACACACCCTTTTTGCAGGGTACTCAATTATACAATCCCGCGGAAGTGCAAAACACCTATGCAAGAAAGCTTAGTCTTAAATATAGAATCAAAGAACCGCTATGTTTATCACCAGGAGCGGTTCGGAGTGTGGGCGGTATAGGACTCGAACCTACGACCTTTGCGATGTCAACGCAACGCTCTAACCAACTGAGCTAACCGCCCGGCTGAGTGTTATTATAACGAGGGGCAGCCAAATTGACAATGGCTTGCGGTATAATCCCCGACAATGCCCAGACGCAAGTCACCTGATGACCTTTCGGTAGAGGAACTGCGCCGCCTGCTGGTGGAGAAGCGGCGGGGTGTTCACAAAGAACGGCTGGACCACTTCCGAAGCACAGGGCGGGTGGTGATGCTGGCACCCGACCTGCCAGCTTCATCACTGGTTGACCTGGCTGCCAGCCCGGTGGTCGAAACGCCGGAAGACCTGGATGATACACAACCAGGACCGAGGATGCGGAAACGGAAGCGGCGCTGGATGGATAGAATCCTGCTGTTTGTGGAAGTGCTGGCAGTGGCAGGCTTGGTAGCGGTTCTGTTTAATGGGCTGGACATTCTGCGGACATTGAACGAGGAGGTTGCCAAGGCAATCGAGCAGCCAACAATGACGCCGACCCCGCTGGTGATGGCGGTGGTGCTGCCTTCAGGTCACATCCCACCGGATGCGCTGGGCAACACGGGACCGAACGAAGCCGAGATCCCCGAGCACCTGCGCCCAATGGTGCAGTCGCTGGCCAACCTTCCAATCCCCACCCCGGGTCCGGAACACGCGATCCGGATGCAGATCCCGGCCATCAACCTGGATGCCCCGGTGGTGCAGGGTGACGGCTGGGAACAACTGAAGAAAGGGGTGGCACAACACATCGGGACGGCAAACCCGGGCGAAAAGGGCAACATCGTCTTTTCGGCGCACAATGACATTTTCGGCGAGCTGTTCCGGAACCTGGACCGCCTGCAGCCAGGCGACCAGGTCATCCTGTACACGCAGCAACGCCAGTACGTTTACATCGTCAACCAAACCCTGATCGTCGAACCGACGCAGGTAGAGGTGATGGCTGCGACCGGTGAACCGACCGTCACCCTGGTATCGTGTTACCCGTACATGATCGATAAACAACGCATCGTTGTCTTTGCAAGTTTACAGAACCAATAGGAGCAAATAATGCCACGAAGAAGCAAACACCATTTCAGCAAGCGCAGGACATACATAAGTCCGCAGACTCGCAGCAGCACCAGTGAGTTCAAGCCGGATTACACCCATGTCAGATCCGACCTGAAACGGATCGGGATATTAGCCGGTTCATTCTTTGCGATACTGGTGGCGCTTTCATTTATTTTGCCGATACTCATGCGATAGCGTTCACCTGCCAGCCTGCAAACAGGATGCAGCACTATTCAGGTGAAGACCATAAAACCCATAATCATCAAGCTGGATAAGCTGGTTTACGGCGGCGAGGCCATGGGACATCTTGAAGACGGCCGCGCCGTTTTTGTTCCTTATACCTTGCCAGGTGAGGTCGTCCGTATCCAGCTGGTGGAGGAGAGAGGTGGTTATGCCCGGGCCGAACTGCTGGAAGTCATCCAGGCGGAAGCGGAACGCACAGCACCGAAGTGCAAACACTTTTTTTCACTCACCCCTTACTCCTCTCCAGTGGGAAGAGGGGAAGGAGTGCGAGTCTGCGGTGGTTGCCAATACCAGCACATGCCTTATTCCGGCCAACTGAAGGCAAAGACCGAGATCCTGAGCGACCAGTTAACCCGCATCGGGCATATCCAGCACCCACCTGTGCACTCTATCATCGCCTCGCCCGAGTCATGGAATTATCGCAACCAGGTGCAATTCCACCTGGATGAGGACGGGAGGCTTGGTTATCAAGCCGCCAAGTCGAATAGGGTCATCCCCATCAGCGAATGCCACCTGCCGGAAGGACCGATCAACTCCCTATGGCCACAGATAGAGGTGGAAGCCATCCCGGACCTGGAGCGCCTGTCATTACGCCTGGGTGCGAATGAAGACCTGATGCTCATCCTGGAAAGCAGGAGTATGGAACCTCCGGAAATGGAGATCGAAGCCGGGATCTCAGTAGTGCATCTCTGGCCCGGCGGGATGACCGTGCTTGCAGGAAGCGATCATCTATTGATGGAGGTGTGCGGGCGTACGTTCCAGGTTTCAGCCGGGTCATTCTTCCAGGTCAACACGCGCATGGCTGAGGCGCTGGTCACTCACTTGCTCGAAATCCTGCCTCTGCCGGTAGAGATGATACTGGAGGTTTACTGTGGTGCCGGGTTGTTCAGCACATTTTTCGCCCCACAATGCAAACGCCTGATCGGTATCGAAGCCTCACAGGCAGCCTGTGAGGATTTTATGATCAACCTGGATGAGTTCGACCACGTGGAATTGTATGAAGCAGCAGCCGAGGAAGCACTACCGGCGCTGGAGGTCCGTCCCGACATTATCGTGGTGGACCCGCCGCGGGCTGGGCTTGACCGGCGGGTATTGGATGCCATCCTGGCAATGGGAGCGACCACGCTGGCTTACATTTCCTGTGACCCATCCACGCTTGGGCGGGATGCAGCGCGGCTGACAGCCGGGGGATACGTGTTGAAGCAAGTCATACCGTTCGACCTTTTCCCTCAGACATACCACATCGAGAGTTTATCTTTGTTCATAAAATAATCAAGTGGTGCTCGAATGAGATAAATAGGCATACTGATCACTGTGAAGTATCTCAATGCTTAATGAAGAGACTCTCCGCTCACCTGCCTTCACCGCTGGTATAGGTCGCTCCCTGATCTAACCCGCCACCCCGTTCGGGTAGTGAGCCCGCCGGGGTGAAACGGTCTGTGCCTGCATGCCTACGGCACAAGAGCAATAAGGGCAGGCAGAGTGACAGAAGCTTTATTAGACAACCCCAAATGGAAACCCACCTATACGGGGGTGGTGTCAGTATGGGTAGGGTTCTAGTCCTGCGCAAGCACAATGATCTTATCTTCGATGGAAAAGGTGACCAATTCTGATTTCCGGGGGTTGGTGTGCACGCCGTAGGCTTTAGCGGGGTTGTTTTCTTCATTTGCCAAGCGGTAGCCGATGGCTGTCTCGCCGCGGCGACGGGCAGCTTCGACCAGCGTGTAGAAGTTGAGAGGTTGGTTCACTTGCACGTAATCACCGACCGGCTTGAGATAGGTCTCCGAACCGGCGGGGTCGAAGAGATCTGTAAATACATCGTAGAGGTGCTTGTTTTCTGACAGTTGCGCCATCATCAGGCTGACCAGGTGATCGCTGACGACGAAATCGTCCACTTCGGCAACTTCGGCGAGCTGGCGATTGCGCAGGTCACGCATTTCGCTGACAATCGAGAAGGGTGTCTCATCGCGTTTTGATATATCGCGCAGGTGCAGCAGCGTGACCAGGGTACGTGCATCGGCTTCCTGAACTTCGAGATCATCGTAGCTGAGCACGATAACGTGATCGAAATCTGCTATGTTCAGGTCATCCAATACACGGCGGTCGGTGGTGTCATCCTGTTTGAAAGCCGATTTCTGGTTGACCAGCCCTCGACAGCAGGCATAGAACTCGCGATCAATATCCTGATCGGCTACCACAGTAATACGCGAGCCCCTGGCAACGTAGTTGTCCAGCTCACGGATGATGGTCGGAGCGCTGCGGTTCCAGCCTAGGATAAGCACCTTCTCAGGTTTAGACCTGCGAGCGCTGCCATTCTTGTGGATGAGGTCCAAGGCGAGAGGAACACTGACCAAGCCAGACAGACGCACCGTATCGTCATCTGCGGAGAGGGCGATGAGCCTGTCGCCAGTGGATATGCGCGTGTCCATTGGCGGGTTGAGCCGGGCGATACCATCCACCGAAGATAAACCCATGATGGTGGAATCCTCATAAGCCAGAAGTGCCTCCCCAAAACCTTTGCCGGTAAGTGCCGGTTCTTCGTGTAAATAAATCTCATCGCCACCGAAATTAAGCAGCTCGGTGTAGACGACTGACAGACCCGACTGGCGCGAGGTTTGGGCTACAACACGAGCGATCAGGTCACCCATGAGGATAGCCTGGACATCATCCCCCTGACCGAGCATGTGGACCACATCCATATTCCTTGGATCGCGGATCTCGGTGACGATGTGATAGGGTTCAGGCCGGCGGTTGGGATTGTTGGTGACAGCCAGGACGGTCTTGATCACGTATGAATCCTGGCCTTCGCCTTCGGGTGGGATGATGATGATCGAGTGTGCGGTGTGCGGACTGACGATCTCCAGGTCGGTCAGGTCCATGGGGCTGCCGGAGCGGCAGATGATGTGGGTGTTCTGATGGTCCTGGATATGGGCGCGGATGGAATCTTCCATCTCGATCTTATCCTGACTCGCAAGGATGGCTATAGCTGCGCCCTTCCTGCGGTTCGTATTGGCGATGACCAATTCGGATATGATGGTGAAGATCTGAGGTGACCAACCTAGGATAACGGTATGGTCATTTTCAAGGACCAGAGAACGTCCCTTGCGTAACTCATCGAGCTTGGCTTCAACGCCCGTGGTCAACACGCCAATCAGGGTACTGACGATGAGAATGCCACCAACAGTGACGAACAACATCACCAGGCGGAAACCCCATCCCTGGTCACCTCCCATGGTGCCGGCATCAAAGGTGCGCATCAGGCTTTCCCAAGCGCCTTCGATGAACGAAAACCCCTCGTTGCTGCCCTCCGGCGCAAGCAGCCTGCCCCCCAGCGTCAGGATAGCGCCGGCAATGGTAATGATGAGCAATGATACGACAGCCAGTCCACCGATCAAAGCCAGGGTACCCCTGGACATGAAGCTGTCAAACTGGTAGCTCAGCCAGAGGCGGAATGAGGGTTTGTGAGGCATATGGACTCCTTCTCGGAATTGACGATGGGGTGATTATAAGGTCTGTGCGCCGGTAATGACAACTGTGATCAGGGATATTCGGGCATTGTAAAATCATCACAAGAGGGATATATTATTCAATATTACTATTAGTATCACGCGGTTTGACCGGAGTTCTTTTTTTACCTATACTTGATTTGGTTTGACATTGATCAGACCAAGGAGGACGCGATGAAGGATATACTCACCTGGTACGGACACGCCGCACTCAGCCTGGAAAGCGGCGGCTATAAGATCCTGGTTGACCCTAACCTTAGCGATAATCCGGCGGCAACCATATCGGCAGATAAAGTCGAAGCGGATTTCATCCTGGTCAGCCATGGGCATGGAGACCACGTTGGGGATACAGTCGCCATCGCCAGGCGCACAGGAGCGATGGTCATCAGCAATGCGGAGATAGCCGGTTGGGCCGGTAAACAAGGTATCAAAACCCACGGTCAGCACATCGGCGGGGGATACAAGCATCCATTTGGCTATCTCAAACTGACCCTAGCTTTGCATGGTTCGGAGCTTCCTGATGGCAGCAGTGGGGGAAACCCGGTCGGATTCCTGTTGACCACGAATGCCGGGAATAAAATCTACATGGCTGGGGATACAGGCCTGTTCGGGGATATGAAACTGATCGGTGAGGAGGGTCTTGACCTGGCGGTCATTCCGATAGGGGATAACTACACCATGGGTCCCGATGATGCCCTTAGAGCAGTTAAACTGCTGCAACCAAAGAACGTGATCCCGATCCACTACAATACGTGGGAGGTGATCTCACAGAATCCCACCGCGTGGGCCAGCCGGGTGGAAAAGGAGACAAATACCAGGGTCATGGTGCTCAAACCGGGAGAAAGCTTCGTGTTATCAACCAAGTCAACAATTTAATTGTTAATAGCAAGCCTTTCCCTGGACCGGCATTAATCGGATAAAAGCAACATCACCTGTTCGAAGAATGGGCTTTACAGAGAAGGACTCATTCAAAATATAATCTATTACACGCATTGGGGAAAGCGACCATTGTTCAAAATACTTTATAGGTGGGAGCAGTGGTTACATGGGGTGATGTCCTCTCTCGCCAGGTGCTCATGGGAGGCGATGTTATAATATGGACAGGAGACCTCCAATTATGCCATTTGAACCACCTGACCGGCGGAAAGAAGAAGCGCGAATCCGTGAAGAAGGCCGCCTGCCCCCGGGCCAGTCATTGACGCTCAAGTTCCCTGTGCTGCACTACGGTTCTACCCCACCTTTCAAACCGGAGGTCTGGGAATTTCACGTATGGGGAGAGATCGAAGGAGATAAACGCTGGACCTGGGTTGAGTTCAACCAATTGCCCCGGGTGGAGATCAAATTGGATATCCATTGCGTGACACGCTGGAGCATGGTGGACACCCTTTGGGAAGGCGTCTCGGTGCGCAGGATGGTAGAGGAAGGTTTTTTCAAGATAAAATCATCGGCGAAATATGTCATGCAGCATGCCGAATACGGTTTCACGGCAAACCTGCCGGTGGAGGTCGTCCTGCAGGACAACTTTCTGCTGGCGACACACTTAAACGGCGAGCCGATCACACCCGAGCATGGTTACCCTGTGCGCGGCGTAGTAGGTTATATTCCCGACCGGCCGGAGCTAAAGACGCCCTACTTCTGGAAGGGCGCCAAGTGGCTGCGGGGACTCGAGTTCATGGCTTACGACCGAAGAGGATTCTGGGAACTTGCAGGTTATCACAATGAAGGGGATATTTGGAAAGAACAGCGGACCGCATAAATGTGATAAACCGGGAAAGTAGTTTATAACCCTGGCATAGCCCGCCAACCACATCCCAACCGGGCTGTGAGCAGCCGGGTGAGATGACACGGATCTGGCACGAGTGATAACCAGTAAAAAAACAGGGCAGGATGCGCGCCCCGCCCTGTCTTGTTATCCACTATATATCACCATTAATAACGCAGCAACCCCCCCATCCCTATCTTTTCAAGCCGGGGATCATCGCGAACGATCTGCACTTCACCACCATCACGCATGACACGACGGACAGCCATTTCGACCGCATCCTTGATCTGAGTGAAATCCTTGCCGCAGAATGGACAGATATGCACCTGCTGGGTGGTCAGATATCCACACCCCTGACATTGATATCCCATGGAGCGATATCCCTCTTTGACGATCAGGGTTTGGACGCGCCCCTCATGTACAGCTGACAAAGTGTCATCGATGGAAACGACACCATTGCCGCCCTTGGCGGCTGCGGTGATCATCTGGTCTATCTGGCGGATTTCACGGTGATGCTCGGCTTCCTGGACAATATGCATGGTGTGAGCCTGAACCTCAGTATGGTTGGCATTCATGCTCATGGCGAATGTCCCCACTATCAGGCTTTGCCATGTCTTGGGCAGCAAAGTGCGAAAGCGGGAAACGTTATCGTCAGTGCCACCGATCAAGATGCGGCGCACGCGGTTTTCGTCAAAAAACCGGACAGCAAACTCAACGGAATCCTTTATATTACGGTCAGCAACTTCTTCTGTATAGCGGGTTTGACCGGCAGTACCGCCGCGCCTTCCCAGCAGGCTGGATGCTCCACCCCGCTTGGTATGGCGGACGCTCTCACCCAGGAAACCTTCCTGTTCTTTCAATTCACCGAGATGGAACAAAAACAAGCGCGCCCCCTGTTTGTCAACCAGGGCGACCCCATAGCCCGCGTACGTATCAAGGATATCTGCCAGCGGCTTGACATATGGCTGGTCGCCCACAAACAAGCGGCTGCGTATCGGTACAGCAAGTGGATAGGCACGGAAAAAGCCTTGCGGAGCACTTGAGAACATGGCAATGCTGCGACCGGTCCACTGGCGTTCGTGCTCGAAGTACTCAAGTATTACAGCTACATCCTTTGGGAGGTCAATTTCCTTGAGCAAAGTACGCAGGTGGAGTTTATACACGTCTGCGTTTCCTTCTACCATGTCGGTGTTCAAATACACACTGAGCACTGGAGCGGGGCTTGCATAGGTCAGCAACTCTTGCAGAGCACTATCCGTTAACATGGTTATCTCCTTTTATTCTTCCCAGCCAGTACCAGATTCAGTGGGCTGGGAGAGGGAACTTGACCGAGAGGGGGCTGCCGAAGCCGGATGATCAGGCGCTATACCTCCTAGAGTTTTATCCCACGGGAAATTTGCTATGGGCGTTTTTCAAGGGTAACTTTTATATCGAGCTGTTTATCCGCACGGAGAATGGTTAACGTAACTGTATCACCGGGCGATTTATGATTTATCAAATAACGCAGCAAATCCTCGAAACGGAAAACCGGTTGTCCATCAATGGCAATGATCAAGTCACCGCCTTTGAACAGACCTTCCACACTGGTCTTCTCGCGACCTGGCCGCAAACCTGCCCTATCCGCCGGACCACCTGAGGTCACGCCGACCACGTAAGCGCCGGTATATCTTTTCAACCCCAGCGCTTCTATATCGGTCAGACTCAATTCATCCACCGACGTTACACCGAGATAAGGGTAATCGTATTCACCATCACTGATCAGGACCGGCACGACCCGTTTGACGATGTTAATCGAGACAGCAAAACCGATACCAGAGTTGATCGGTTCACCCGTATTGGTGAAATTCGTGGTGCGGATCGCACGATTGACGCCGATCACCTCACCCTTCAAATTGAACAGGGGACCTCCGGAATTGCCGGGGTTGATGGCGGCATCGGTCTGGATAATATCTCCGGCTGTAAACAATCCACCACTTGGGGCAGCATGAGCGGATTCGAGGGAACGTCCCAGGGCAGAGATGATGCCGCTGGTCATTGTTCCGCTCAATCCAAAAGGATTGCCGATGGCGATGACCGTTTGACCGATATGAAGTTGATCTGAATCGCCCAGCGCCAATGGGTGCAATTCATCTGGCGAGATATCCACCTTGACAACGGCAAGGTCCGAATCCAAATCAGTCCCGATAACGGTGCCAAAGGTTTTAAAGCCGGAAGAGAAGTCCACTTCAACCTTCGTCACACCTTCGACGACGTGGTAGTTGGTGAGGATGTGCCCATCCGTGTCATAAACAAATCCTGAGCCCAAGCCACCTCCCTGACCAGTAACGACCCGGATGGCAACAATTCCAGGGGTCACGGCATCATACAGAGAGACAAACAAATCCTGCTGTGCTGAAATATCGGCTGGCTGCGGCAGCTGGGGAGGAGCAACGGACTGAGTGACTACAACTGGCGGCGAGCTGACTGAAACAGGGGTCAACCCGGTCACATCACAAGCGAGCCCAGCAAGAACCAGTACCGATAGAACGAGCCATAAACGTTTCACTTTCATTCTTTCTCCTATGAAATGCAATCCTTTAAAAGGCAGCCCAAGGGAGTTTCATGACGACTTGAGCCGCGAAGCTTCTTCCAGTAATTTCTTTTGCCGGTCAGTCAGCTGGCGAGGGAGACGCACTTTGATGCGTACATAAAGATCCCCTTTTGATTGTGGATTTCTTAGCTGGGGCATACCACGCCCGTTGAGACGGAAAACCTGATCCGGCTGTGTGCCCGGGGGGATGGTCAGTTTTACCTTACCACCCAGTGTTTGCACTTCCGCTTCACCGCCCAGTAAGGCAGTGAACACATCCACCGTTGTTTGCATGTGCAAATTATTCCCTTCACGCTCAAAGCGGGGATCGTTGGCAACATCCACTTTCAGATACAAATCTGCATCACCGGGAGCAGCGCCTTTTACGCGCACTTTTGTTCCGGTTTTTGCCCCAGCCGGAATCTTGACCTGAATCCGCCGTCCCTCACCCTGGAGGAGGCGGGTGGCTCCGTGATGGGCTTCTTCAAGTGAAATCGTGACCGATTGTTCGTAGGCAGGTGCGGAGCGACGACCGCGGGGCATCTCGGCAACTGTTCCGCCCATACCACCAAAGATGCTGCGGAAGAACTCAGAGAAACCACCGCTAAACAGGTCATTTATGTCACCATACTCGACCCGTGTCCTTCCACCCCCACCAGGCGAGCCAGCAAACCAGTCACCCCAGTTAAAATCACCCTGTCCACCGCGACGCTGCCAATCGGAGTAGGAGGAACCCAGGCGATCGTAATGAGCGCGTTTCTGGGCATCGCTCAAGACCTGATAGGCTTCATTGATCTCCTTAAACCGTTCTTCTGCCTGCTTATCACCCGGGTTTCGATCCGGATGATATTGCATTGCCAGTTTTCGGTAAGCACGCCTGACAGCCTCCTGGTCAGCACTGCGATCAACGCCAAGAATATTGTAGTAATCCTTATAATTCATAGTCATAATCATTTATATTCTATGCTTATCAATGTCCAAGAGTCAAGCGCCTGAAAGCGGGTCTAATGTAACTCTAACGTGCGGTTTTTCCGTTATACTAGCCATACATCCACAGAAACACACATCAGACACGAGGTGTTAATGAAATCCGTTTGTGTTTTTTGCGGTTCGTCTGACAATGTCCATCCGAACTATCTTAGCGCTGCTCGAAAGATGGGCATGACGCTGGCAGGCAACGGATTGCGCCTGGTTTTCGGTGGGGGGAAGACCGGGTTGATGGGTGCTCTGGCTGACGGGGCACTGGGATCAGGCGGCGAGGTGATTGGGGTAATCATCCCGAGCATGTACACGCCTGCCCTGGCGCATATGGGTGTCACACGCATGGACGTAACCTCCACCAGCCACGAACGCAAAGCCCGCATGCACGAACTGGCTGACTGCTATATAGCATTACCAGGTGGTTTTGGGACGTTCGATGAGCTGTTTGAGGCACTCACCTGGGGACAAATTGGGGAACATCGCAAAGCAATTGGTATGCTGAACGTGCGAGGTTATTTCAATCCACTGCTGGCGATGCTGGATAAAGCCACCAGGGAAGGCTTTATCTACCCCGAGCATCGTAAAAGTCTTTTATGTGAATCGGACCCACTAGTCTTGCTAGAGGCGATGGAAAAACACCACCATCCCGATGAAGCGGTCAGGCGCTGGATGCGGCAGGATGCGTAAATATTGGATAGATCGGACAATCAGCTCAGTATCGTGAAATTTACCAGTTCTTCGGTTTGATTACCAGCCCGATCGCTGGCGACCACACGCAAGGTGTGATTTCCTAGCGAGGCAAACCAGCTCAAGATGAAGGGGGGATTTCCTACGCTCCCGATCAACTGACCATCCACATAGAAATCCAGCAAAAGAGGTGACCATTGATCGCCGGCATTGACCTGAAATGCAACGTACTGATCCATAGCATCATCGAGTTTCTGACCTGCCCGTGGGAAAAGCACGCTCACCTGCGGGGGGGTGTTATCGACATTTACCTGAACAGTTGCCATATCCAGACGCTGGTCAGCCCGGACGACCAACAGCCGCACGGCGTACAAACCGTTGAGTCCGCTGGTATCCCATTCCATTAATACGCCTGCCTCCAGTGGAGAGCGTACATCCTCGCCAATCTGTATCCACGCCTGGGGATTCAATCCCTGCCCGAATTGAACCCGGTAATAGACAAAGTCATTGCCAGAAGCGGTACCGGTAATTTGGACTTTTCCGCGAAGATCAGCAAACATGGCTGGTGCTGTTATTTGCGCAGCCGGGTTGAGGGGTGAAGGCTGGATGGCATCGTAAGCATCCGGTGGGGTCGGCAAGCCGGCTGCCTCCGCCCAGGCTTTTGCCTCGGGTGGTACCATCATATAGACACGATCATCGATCAATTCCGGAGGGGTAAAGACGGTTGCGAGATGACCGGTCTCCCGGTTAATCTGGACCAGCTGATACAGGTTATCCAACTGGACTGGCTCGTTGCCATTCAGGAAGACCTCATTCACTACATTTGGGCATTCATCAGTAGGGAGGAGACCGGATGGGTCACATACCTTCATCGTAGTGATGCCGGCTGGTTTTGACCAACCATCGGGTGGGAGGTCACGGCTGGCGTACTGGATCAGCGCATGCCAGAGCCCTGCAACCGATCTGGGTGATGGGGTCGATCTCTGATCTTGAGCTCCCATCCAAACGACAGCAACCCGGTGGGGTGTGTAGCCGACTGCCCAGGTGCTGCCCATGTTCGTCAAGCCCAGTTTCGCTCCAGCCGGACGACCAACTTCCAACGGATTGGCAGTTCCCATGCCTGGCCAGCGTGCGGTTGCATCACTCAGGACATGATTCATCAGGTAAGCCAACTGGGTTGTGACCACCGCGCGTGACTGCGGGGTATTCCAATCCAGCCAGGTGACATTATCGGCGCCAGTCACCTTCAGCACAGCAACCGGTTGAAGGATCTCATCTTTCAGCTCTTGTCCCACCATCACACCCTGGGCAGCGAAGATCTGATATACCCGGGCAACGTCGAGCAGGGTCAGCGGGATTTCATCCTTGAGCAAGTTAATGGAAGGGCTAAAGTTCAATTCAAAAGAGGCGGCTGTCCAATTGACGTTCTCGCTCCCAATCTGGTCCAGCACTTGAGCGGCAGAGACCAGGTAATCATTTGCCAGGGCGAGGCGCAACCGCACCGGTCCGTGGTTTTCACCATCCGGATTGCGAATATCAGATCCACCACTGACATCCCACACCAATGAGGCGGGGCTCAAGCCGCGCGTGAAACCAGTCAAATATATCAATGGGGTCAATAGTGTGCCAACCGGGTGGGATGCCAGAAATGGCGAGCCGGCCCGGGTTGGCTCAGCCACGAAAGCCAACACCTGCCCCATTTGTGGATCGAGCAAGAGGGTACTGGCAGCGATCCCCGGGATGGGTACAACGGATGGCAAAGTGGGCAAGAGCTTGGCTGCCTCACAGGGAACAGCAGCAGCAGATCCTTCGGATGCTGGACCCCCTGCCAGACGCTCCACCTGAGCTTGGACAGCGCAAACAGCCTGAAGCTGAAGGTCGTAATCGAGCGTGGAAAGGATAGTCAAACCACCACGTTCCAAGCGGGATCTGTCAAAGAGCTTGCTTACCTGCGACAAGACCAGATCAGTGAACGCCGAGAATGGATCAACCGGTGTTTCGGGGGCAGAAAGAAAGTTCGCCGGGGCTGTCAGCGCCTGCCCAACCTCTTCACTGGATATGACGTCCAACGCTCGCATGACGTGGAGCACCTCCTGGCGGCGCTGGAAGGTTGCCTGGGGGGCATCGAGAGGATTAAAGGCAGGCACCTGCCCAATGGCTGCCAGCAAAGCGCAATCAGCAAGATCAAGCCGGGTAGCGGATTTACCAAGGTACAGCTGAGCAGCAGCCTCCGCCCCGTAGGCGTAGTGACCATAGTTGATGTTGTTGAGAGCCCACTCCAGGACCTGTGAACGACCATACTGGGCTGTGACCTGTGCAGCCAGGATGCGTTCACGCAGCGCACGGCGCAGTGAGGCAGGCTCGTCCCATAATAAAAGTTCAAACACCAGGCGCTGCGCCAGGGTGGGATGATTTTCAGGATCAGCCAGTCCTTCCAGTGAAAAGCCGGGATGGTCCCAAAAGCCGGGGTCTGCCACGACTATGGTCGCCTTGGCTAATGCTTCGGGCAAATGCTGAGGGTTTTGGGAAGCGAGAGGGATATAGCGCCGGAGGGCGTCGGATGGAGAGAGGGTCTTCAGAAGATGCTGTCCGCTGCGGTCATAAATGCGGGTAGGCTGGAGCAGGATGCCCGCAGGCGGGTTAAGCAGAAGGGGGATATTTTCTATGGGCGGCAGGTCGTGAGTCAGGCTGGCGTAGGACAGGGCGCCTGTTAAAATGACCAGCGCTATTATCAAACTCAAGAGAAATCCACAACCAAGTGAAGCCCGCTTGATCTGCTGCTCAGAGCTGCGGCGAGAGGCAGCCTGCCGTTTACGGCGCTGGCGAAAGATATTCAGGGTCACTGACATAGCGGTTATTGAGGAGCTACACCGGTCGACGGACGATGGCATCGGACATGCGCACCACACGAGCCATGAATTCAACATCATGGAGGCGCATGATATCTGCCCCGCGCACGATCCCGATGGCGACCGCGGCGGCAGTCCCTTCGAGGCGCTGGTCGGGAGGCAGGTCGAGGGTGTAGCCGATGAACGACTTTCGCGAAGGGCCAAGCAGGACGGGATAACCAAGGGCTTTGATGACATCCAGGCTATCGATCAATTCAAGGTTCTGCTCGACCGTTTTACCAAATCCAATGCCGGGGTCGAGGATGATGTTCTCCGCGGGGATACCGGCATTCCGAGCCAGCGCAATGCTCTCGAGCAGCTCACGTTTTACATCTTCCAGCAGGTCAGCATACTCCATGCCCACGTAACGTCCTCCCAGATTTGCTTGCACCTGGGCGTTGGATGGCTTGCTGCGATTGTGCATCAGGATAAGCGGTGCCTTATAGCGGGCGACGACCGCAGCCAGCTGCGGGTCGGCACGCAGACCCCAGACGTCGTTGACCATATGGGCACCCGCTTTGAGGGCGGCATCGGCGACGGCAGCCTTGTAGGTATCGATCGAAATAAGGACATCTGTCTCCCGGGCAAGAGCTTCAACGACCGGTATCACACGCAATGTTTCCTCTCCCGCATCGATCTGCTGTGAGCCGGGGCGGGTGCTTTCTCCACCCACATCCAGGATGTCCGCCCCAGCCTGGATAAAAAGCCGTGCCTGTCTTAACGCATCATCAAGCCAGCCGCCATCAGAACCCGCGCGCGATAACAATCCATCCCCGGAAAAACTATCCGGGGTGATGTTCAAGATGCCCATGATATAGGTGCGAGTACCCCAGTCGAGGCTGTGACGACCGATGGAGAGAGATGGCATGCTTAAACGATCTGATCGAGGGGACGACCGAGCCAGGCTTCGGCTTCGGTCAATCCGGTAAAAATCCGGATGGCAGCAGAGGTCTCCGGAAGGGCAGAGGCGGCGATCTTGCGAATGGCTTCGGCGACCGCCTCCGACGCCACCACAACCGCCAGGCGGATATTACGGGCAGCCGGGTCGCTGTTGACCTCGATGGCAGTGCGAATAGCCAGTTCCGACACTTCATAAACCTGGCGCAGGTCGTACAGGTTGCGCGTCAAACGGTCGGCTTCGAACAGATGTTCGTGGGCGAATTCCTGCCAGTGCCTGACCGTCGCCTCGGAGAGGTCCGTGAAGGTGTAGTGCATGCCTCCATCCGGGCGGCGGACGACGGTGTAGCCAATGCCGGGAACAGGCTTCCAATTCAACGGTTTGATCTGGTCGGTCATGGGACACCTCCTGAAGGTCTGGTTGGATTATAACGCAGGAGGAGAGGGACAATGAGATTGGTAATCAGGGATCAGGGAAGGAGGGATGGGAGACAAAGGGCAGGGGAAGGCAGGAGGCAGATTTCAGATTTCGGATTGCGGATTTTAGAATGCAGATTGCAGATTGTAGCGGGGGAAGAGGGCAGATTTCGGATTGCAGATTGTAGAGGGGGAAGAGGAATGGGAGATAGAGGGCAGGGGCTACGTGGGGAGAGCCTAACCGATCAGGAATAAAACGTCCCGTAGGTTGGTATCGAACACCTTGGCATTTTCATCAAACCTGCGGGACGTCGTGTAAATAGACGCTTAATGAGAACTATCGCGCTTAGGGATCTGGGGGATGATCCAGTTGATCAGCGCCTGAGGTGAGCGGGTCTGGAGCATGAGACACCCGGGGCCGGTCAGCTCGACCACCAATCCCACGCCGCACCTCTTTAGAACGATCTATCAATGTTGCGCTATGCGCAAGTTCGTGGCAATGCCACTAATCTTTATAAGGAAAAATTCATATAAAGCAATTCTCGCGGTTTTCAAACAACTCTTATTCAAGTATAATCGTTGGGTTATATTTCCCCAGGCTTGCTGTTGGGGTAGTTCATTCCGGATTCAGTTGCAAATACATACATGAATATTACTGGAGTGAGGGTCCTGAATTAAATCTGAAGTTACCCTCAATTGAAGATCGCATGAATATCAATGGCAGAGAGGAAGGATCATGAATTTCGTTTCGAGGGAATTTGCAATTTTATTTGTCGCCATATTCTTCTTACTATCTATCATTCGCTCTTCTCTTGCAAGAAGAATCATCATATTGTCTGCCAGTTGTATCTTTTACGCCTACTGGGACTGGCGTTTTCTGAGCCTATTATGCATAATAACCGTGGTTGATTATTACATCTCACAAGCCCTTGTGCGAACGCCTCAACCGAACCGGCGTAAAGCCCTGCTGACAGCGAGTGTAATTTTAAACCTGGGAATTTTGGGAATTTTTAAATATTTTAATTTCTTTGTAGACAACTTCAACTTACTGCTTTCTCCCCTCGACCTGAAATTAAGTAACCTCAATATCATTTTGCCAATCGGTATTTCTTTCTACACATTCGAAACTTTAAGCTATGTGATCGATGTGTACCGCGGCGATACAAAACCCGCTCGCTCGGTATTGGATTATGCAGTATTTATTTCTTTCTTCCCTCGCCTGGTGGCAGGACCTATCATGCGCGCCCGGCAATTTTTACCTCAACTTGAAAAAGGTGTAAAAATTAATGCAGCGAATTTCATTGCAGGCGCACATTTATTTGCGCAAGGATTGATCAAGAAAGTTCTGATCGCTGATCGCCTCTCGGTTGGCATTGACACTGTCTTTAGCACTCCACAGACCTTCTCGCCGGTTTCTGTATGGATCGCAATCCTTGCTTATTCAATACAGATATATTTTGATTTTTCGGGATATAGCGATATGGCTATAGGTGTAGCAAGAGTATTTGGATTTGATTTGATCCAGAATTTCAATCTACCTTATACAGCACAATCAATTACTGAGTTTTGGCAGCGCTGGCATATTTCTCTATCCACCTGGTTAAGGGATTATCTCTACATTCCTCTTGGGGGAAATAGAAAAGGCCGTACTCGAACATATATCAATCTAATGATAACCATGTTACTTGGTGGATTATGGCATGGTGCCAGTTGGAACTTTGTAATATGGGGGGGTCTTCACGGAGCATATCTGGGTATTGAGCGATTGATCCTTGGTAAACGTCCCCCGACAACTTGGCAAAAACCTTTCACATGGTTGAAAGCCCTTTTCATCTTTTTGCTCGTAAGTGTTACCTGGACCTTTTTCCGCTCCCCATCTTTGGAGATCACAAGAATCATCTTATCTAAATTGTTTTTCCTCTCAACAGACGGAATCGGGTGGTTATACACACCTGCACTGTTTTTTGTGCCCATCGTAATTGCGGGGGGATGGTTAATGAGATGTCTCAAGTTAAATATACCTGTACTGACATTCAATAAGCCATATGCGATACCTGTATTATTCGCAGAATATTTTTGGGTGTTCCTCTTCTTCCCAGCTAACATCAATCCTTTCATCTATTTTCAGTTTTAAAGCAGGTTAGATAAATAATGCGAAACAAGACGCAACGACTATCACTTCTGATGTATATCTTAAAAGCAATCGGTTGGACAGTTTTGTTTCTTTTTTTGACCGAAGCTTTTGTACGGCTTTTTATTGTTTCCTCTCCTTCACTGACTGGAAAATCAGAGGGTGGAGTCGTGGAAATATATGGGCTCGAGGGATATGGGATCATTTACTATCGGGCTAACATGGAAATTGCTACGCCTTATACCGGAGGGGAAAATATCGTTGTGCTGGGTGACTCGTTCACTCAGGCACGACATATACCGTTTTGGAAAAACTATTCATCCATCGCCGAGCGTGAACTTCGTTCCAGTGGTTATAAAATTGATGTGAGAAACTTTGGGTATATGGCGAGTGCAATTCCATATTACATAGGATTAGGACCAGGTATTATGGCGACATATCATCCAACCCTTGTTGTTATTCAAGTCACTTACGATGACTGTATAGGAACACGCATATTCAATAAAACAGCACCTTTTTTCTTTAACAGATCATCTGATGGAAATATCACTTTAAAGCACAGTGACACAAGTGAATTGTTCGTAAAATCAGATTCAAGGAAGAACAGAGGATTTTCTTTCCTCACTTTTTCCAGTTCTTCCATATTGAATCTGATAGCTATCCAGAAAGGTCAGGATCCAACCAATACCCCCACGGGTCAGACAGCATTACCGGAGAACATACCCGGTCTATTGAAGCAAGAATTTTCCAAGTTAAGATCTGTTTATGGTAATACCCAGATCGTGTTTATTATCCGCCCCGAATTTAATAAAAGTACGTCCCGTTTCTATATTGAAAATCAAAAAATATTATCCAAAAACATCGAAATATATCCTGAATGGCATATCATGTATCTAGATACTCCCTTTAACACTGCCCTTCAGCAGGGAGTTATGCCCACAGGATTCGGTAATACCAAGCCCCTATCCGGACATTGGAATATCAATGGTCAGAAAATAGTCGGTGAATATCTTGCAGAGAAGATCAGCGAAATTCTGAACACTCAATAGTTCATTGTAAGGCAAGTTGGTATTGGTTTGGAGGTTCCGCGTTCATTTTAAAAACCTGGGCAGCCTCAATAAGGCATGCGGAATCGGGCAGTTTAATTGGAAAATCCATTTCGCAAGCAATTTTGTAACAAATTAAAGAAAATAAAACACATAGAAATATCAATGAGAACTATCACGCTTTGGGATTTGGGGGATGATCCAGTTGATGAGCGCCTGAGGTGAGCGGGTCTGGAGCATGAGGCGACCAGGACCGGTCAACTCAACCACCAAGCCCTCACCGCTGAGCAGAGTTGATTTTAAACCACCAACCGGTTTTGGCTGGACATTCATCCCGGCGCTGAATGCAACCAGGTGGGATGAGTCGACCACATATTTCTCACCCGCCGCCAGCGTGCGCTCGTGGATGGCGCCGTATGATGAGACCAACACTTTTCCCGACCCGCTGGCTTCGAGGATAGAGATACCCTCAGCGGCCATGAAGGCTTTCAGGCTGACCTTTGTATTCAGTTCCACCGTGGTTTCCGAGGCAAGGTAGGAACCAGCCTGGACCATCAGTTTCTCATTCTGCAGTTCCACCAGGGAAATGTCACCGGGTAATTCGGGAGCAAGGGCGATCTCCCCGCCTTGGGCTGAAGCCTGGAAGAAATTGACAAAGAACGACTCTCCACCCAGCATGGCGCGTCCGAGCGATTTGAAAAGCCCGCCATCAGCCCTGGTCTCGATGTTCACGGTGGAGGACATGCTGACCATGGCGCCGCCCTCGGCACGGATGCGTTCGTTCGGTGCAAGCCGGGTGATGGCGAGGGAATACGATGGGCGGTATAGGATTTCGATTTCCATTTTGGACTCCTTGTTTTAATTATGGGAGAAAAAGTAATCCATCATAATGTTTTGATATACAACTAATAAATATCACGTTGGGATTAAAGATTTAATCTTCATCCCGATTCCACATATTGGGGTCTTCGGGGTTTTCCAGATCGTCTAGCAGGTCCATAAGTACATCATTTACTACCGCAAATGCAAAATTACAAAACTCTTCCTTAACTACTAGGTGATTATTTGATATTTCGAGACCAGGGGTATGTTTTTTTAAGATTGATTGTATGTAATTATCTTTTTCGCTAACCAATGAATTTTTATGCACAATATTATTCCGAATCTCTTTAATCAATTTAAGTTTTTCGATATTGTTTAAAAATTCGTCACCAATATTATCAGATGGATGTCGATAACCGAAGAATGTTTCTGCACGTGTCAAGAAATCTCTCCCCAGTCTGTCGTATGGGACATTTTGGGTATCAGGATCTCTAAAGTACATATTGATAGTTTTTATGACAAAAATGGTTGAATCTTCGAAAAAAGACCAGAGAATAATGATAAATGAGCCACGAATGTATCTGGGTATGATATCCTTCTCCATCGATTCTGCTGCCGGATGGATTAATTCTTTCAGTTCATTAAATTGGAAGAGACTGGCAGTTTTTATTAATTGTTCACGGTATTTATTGGCTAGGTGAGTAATATTGCTCTCCATCAAATCCTGGTATTCTTTCAATAAAAAAAGATTGTCTTTGATAAATGAGATTTTTTCTTTGTCCATTCGGGCTCTCCATTACTAATGAATCTCCCTTGCGTCATGATGGGATGCTTCGGCAGAGAACGCCTCAGCATGATACAGGGGTGGGAATGCTTGCTTTCAACACCCCGTCACGAGTGGCGAGGCGGTGCTTCGCAATCGCCAAAGATCAGCTCGCAGTGACATGCCTGGGGGGAGGAGACTGCTTGCTTTCAGCATGATAAAACCAAAATGTTTATGGTTATTCATTGATCATAGGGATGATGGTCGATAGCGTCCAGCCAGCCTGAGCACGCACAAGGCGTCAGCGGTTACGAATGGATTCATGTGTATGGTGCTGGTACCGCCCCAGTTGACCAGCGAAGAGTTCCGGTTGGTCGTGCGGTAGTAGGCTTTCTGCGCCGGGAAACCGCCATCCGGAAGGCGCCGGGATTCCAGAAGATCCAGGGCAGCCTGGCAGCGAGGATCGCCAATGAAACCTGACTCAGCCATCACGATCAGAGCGAACAGGATGTCGTAATGCCAGTACGGGGGGTAATGCAGCAGTTTAAAATTCCCGTTGATGACCCTGCCATCACTTAAGCGCTTATAGAGCTGCCGCGTAAGAAAAACCTCGGCGGCGCGTTCAACCGCATGCGATGCCTGAACATCACCGGAAAGCAGTGCATACAAAGCCAATGCACGCAGCGGGATGAGGGTCTCATTGAAAGAGGAATGACTGGCTTCGGGGTGCTTGTCGCAGTTCCAGCCACCATCAGGCCACTGCCACAGGATCAATTTTTCCACCAGCTGCTGGATGTGGTCATCTGCCAGACCCAGCTTAAGTGAATACCAGATCGCGTTGCCTTCCTGTGAAGCGCAGCGGCGTACACGACCAGCGATGTTCCGGATGCTCTTTTGATGGCTATCACCCAGCAGCCATTCCAAGCTCTGATCCACCATAGGTTTCAACGCCTGGTCTCCGGGCGGGTAACCCAGGTCAGCCAGTAGGTACAACAGCCAGTGAGCCCCAACCCACTTTGAGTAGGGATGGCGTGGATGCCTGCCATCCACATCACGTTCGGAAAGCAGAGTATTTACAAGAGGAGAGTTTTGCACTTCTTGCGCAGCCTGGAACACCTCGGGGGAGACCGGGTCGAAGCCCAGGACGCCGACCGCGAGTTTATAGGCTAGGGCAGGTTCGGAACGCAACTGGTCAATCAGATCGTTCATAAGGTCTCACTCCGTTCGTATCGACCTGGGCCAGCAGTTCCTGCATGGTTTTACCAAATCGAGGATGGCGGAAATCGGGAGCCAGGTCAACCAATGGCACTAGTACAAAGGCGCGTTCATGCAGCCTGGGGTGTGGGATCTCCAGTCCAGGTCCAGATAGCAAGATATTATCGTAGAAAAGGATATCCATATCGATCAGGCGTGGACCATAGCGGAAGGTCGGTGTACGACCCAGTTCTGTCTCCAGACGCTTCAAATGAGGCAGGAGATCCAGAGGCTCCAGTTGTGTTTCGGCTGAAATGACCTGGTTGAGAAAAGCCGGCTGATCGGAATAACCCCAGGGTTCGGTCTCATAGATGGGTGAGGCAGCTTGCATGAGCACAATTGGTGGAAGTGCGGCCAGTGCTGCCTGCAAATTGGCAAGCCGATCCCCGAGGTTGGTGCCAAGGGAAATGTAGATGGTATGGGTCATCGATAAAACACGCGTAGTATTAGGGGTTGTCCAAAAAGAACGAAATTGTCATGCTGAACGGAGTGAAGCATAAACATAATAATGAGGAGACTCTTCGCTTCGCTCAGAGTGACAAAGACTTTTTAGACAGCCCCTACAAAAAATCATAATCTCTCTACGATCGTGGCGGTTGCCATGCCGTGACCGATGCACATGGTTTGCAAGCCGTATCTCCCCTTGCGGCGCTGCAGTTCGTAAACCAGCTTGGTCATCAGGATCGCTCCGGTCGCACCGACCGGATGCCCATGGGCGATCGCCCCACCGTTGGGGTTAACGCGGAGCATATCCGGATGATGTTCCTTTGCCCAAGCCAGCACCACACTGGCAAAAGCCTCATTGATCTCGATCACGTCCATCTCATCCAGCCTCAGACCGACTTTCTGCAAGATGCGCCTGGTTGCCGGGATAGGCGCGTCCAACATCAGCACTGGATCCGATCCAAGAACAACCCGCGCCTCGATGCGGGCAAGAGGGGTCAGGTTGAAACGTCCGACAGCGTCCGCAGAGGCGAGGAGGAGAGCCGCGGCGCCATCGCTGATCTGGCTGGAATTGGCGGCTGTGATGACACCATTTTCTTTGAAGGCTGGCTTGAGGGCTGCCATCTTACCGCGGTCGGGCGGCATACGCACACCCTGGTCGACCTTGAACTGGCTGCCGTCAGGCAGATTGATGGGAAGGATCTGTCCATCGAAATAACCTTTCTGGATCGCCTCACCTGCCCGCAGGTGACTCTGGCAGGCAAAATCGTCCAGTTCCTGGCGGGTTAGTTTCCACTTCTCCGCCATCATCTCGGCGCTGATACCCTGGTGCACCAGGTTGTAGGGGAAATCCTTGGGCCACTCGGCGGGATAATCGGCTCCGATCGGCTGGTGTGACATCATCTCCGTACCCCCGGCGATGACCAGGTGCATGTCACCGGCGAGGATTGCCTGTGAGGCGAAATGGATTGCCTGCTGGCTCGAGCCACACATGCGGTTCATGGTGACCGCCGGAACGTGGGTTGGAAAACCGGCCTTGAGCGTAGCCAGACGAGCCAGGTTAGCCCCCTGGTCTCCGATCGGGGTAACCACACCCCACACCACATCATCGAGCAGGTCAGGGTCAACACCTGCCCGCCGGGCGGCTTCCTGCATGACCATGGCAGCCAGATCGACCGGTGCGAAGGGATACAAGGCGCCGGTTGGCTTTCCCACCCCGATGGCTGTACGCACTGCGGAAATGATAAAAACATCCTGTTCGTTCATACATCCTCCTCCAAATAGAAATTACGAGATCTTATGGTCCTCGGCATGCTCAAGGACGCAGGCATAAAACCAGCCGGAAATTGGACGGCTGTTCAAGTTTTCATCCGTCAGATCAGCGACCAGGTCAAGCAAGACCTCGCGTAGATTCTCAAAATGGGCGATCAGATCAGTTTCCTTCCAATCCTTGTATTTGAGGATGGCTTCCTGGTTAAACGCGTCGATGTCATACTCACGTTCCGGTATTTCTGCGTTGTCCAGGACCGACAGGATGATTTTGAGCGCCTCCTCCCACCAGGCACAGATATGAGCCAGCAAATCCCGGAAACTTTCATACCCCTGCTGCTTCAAAAAAGTTTCCTTCCCAGCGGAGGTCAGCTTTTGGTAAGCAGAAATGTACTGGCCCCATTGATCCTGCAGCACGTCCAATAACATTCTTTGGGTCAGTTGGATCTCTTGTTGTGACATTCCGTCTCCTCATGATGAGATGATTCATTTACGGCATTGATAAAATCAGCCAGAAGACCATAGGCCGTGGTCTGGGGACCTGGATCAGTCTCGACCAGCGTAAGCAGACCGAGCACATCGGTATCAAACTCGATGATGGAAGTGGTACCCTCTATATTGTACATCGGTGAAGTGGATGGCACCATTTCGGGTTGAACCCGGGCGACGACATACGTACCCTCACGACGCGCCGAACAGACCAACTTCCAGCGTTTTCCCCCGGCAGCTGCGGCTGCCATCTTTTCTGGGGTGACATTGCGGATGCCCTCCCGCTGAACATCCTGCGGCTTGAGCGGGACACCCATCAACACCGTGACCAGGGCTGCGACCTTGATGGCTGCATCCCAGCCATCCACATCCGCGGATGGATCGGTCTCGGCGATGCCAATCGACCGGGCGTATGCCAGAGCCTGGTCGAAGGTTTCACCAGTTTCCATGCGAGTGAGAATCAAGTTGGTGGTCGAATTCAAGATGCCGCGGAAGGAAAGCAGCCGGGCGGCCGGCAGGCAATCGCGAAAGAGGGAAAAAACCGGCGCACCGTCCATGACGGTCGATTCGTATAAGAAGCAGCGACCCTTCTCTGCCGCGAGACTGGTCAACTCATGGAAGGCATGCACGACCGGACCTTTATTGGCGGTGATGGCATGCATACCGTTTGCCAGGGCAGTGCGAATATGGGTCACTGCCGGTTCGCCCGTTTTGTGATCGACCGGCGTGTTTTCAAAGAGAACATCCGCGCCACACTGCTGGATAAAATCCAGATTGTTTCGCGGAGACGAACTGGAAGAGAGCCCATTCAGCATACCACCGGTTTCCACCAGTTCGAGGAGGCGGGAAAGATCGAGGCCAGACAGATCGATGGTTGAGCCATGGGTACCTGTGGCGATTCCGGTCACCAAGAAAGAGAGGTTGTAACGATCTTTCAACTCAGCTTGTTTGCATTGTAAAAGACGTGCCAGGGCGCGTCCGACGCTGCCAAAGCCGAGGAAAGCAAGTTTGTAACAGCCCATTTTCCTCCTCAAAAGGGGAATGCACATCATCCAACAGATGTTTACCCCAGAAAGATCATACTGGCGGCCAGGGAACAGCGCGGTAGTCGCTGGGTGGGGCTGGGAAAACTGCACTTTCCAACCAGTGGGCAACCCGGGAAGACAGCGCATGCAGTTCCTGTGGGTTGAGATAAGGTTCGAGGCTGAGGCGCAAACCAGAGGAGCCAGAAAGATCTCTGTACGTATTTTCCAGGATCGATAGGAGTTCTGGTGGTATGGGCTCGCCGGCGAAATCCCAGATCACGGTTCTCAGCTTGTCATCGACATGGAAACACAAGCCGTGATCGATCAGCCACAACTTGTTCGTGTTGTTCTCGATGAGAATATGGCTGCCCTTACGATCGGCGTTGTTGACCAGTAGGTCAAAGAGCACCACCGGACGCAGCCGCTGGTGGTCAGCCTCTGTGAATGTAAAGTAGTGAACACGGGGATCGTGGTCAATAAATTGCTGCAACGAGCCGGGGCCGAAGGGACCGTCTTCCCGCAAGACGGTGACCGGGACGAAGTTCCAGCCAAGCGCCTGGCTGAATAAATACGCAGACAATTCACGTCGAGCCAGCGTATTTTCTGGGAAGTCCCACAGAGGCTGCTCGCCCCTGGATGGTTTGTATACCGTCGGAACTTCAAAGCCTTGATGATGAACACGCACCAGGAAGCTATAGTTGCAGCCGCGGGTGAACTGACCCTGCATTTCAATCTGTCCATACTGCAGGGTGGTCTGCAGGTTACCGTCCAGGGGGATGGACACGTGACCTTCCTTGGTCGAACTAATGCTTATGCCCGTTCTTCTTGGGGCAAAAATGCCCTTCCGGTTCCATTGGTTGGCTGCACTGGGGGCAAACCGGACGACCACGCTGGGTTACTTCTGCACTCCAGCGGGCCATGGCGCGCAACTGGGTGCGGGTACAGCGGAAACGAATTACAGAAGCGGTTTCAGCATCCTCTCCCTCGTTGAGCAACTCGCGCAAGATCAAAACAATCCGGTCGTGTTCTTTATCGTATCCAAGACCAATTTCACCGACTCGAATAAGCGGTTCAACCGGTGGGATGATGCGCATATGGTCTTCATTGAAGTCGGGAGAGGCTTCTGGCAGATCGGGATTCTCGCGGGCGATATCGGCTAAAAACTTTTCCACGCCCACCGAAAGTGACTGGAGCTGGATCTTTTCGACCAGGACAGTAATCGTTCGCTCTCCCTGCCAACCCTGGATGTAAAAGATACGCTGGCCTGGCTTGCCAATCGCGCCAGCGGTTATATGGTCGACAGGATCAACATCCATTTCAAAACGCGGCATTTATTACCCCGGGAACGGATGGCTCCACAAAAAAGAGGCTGGTTCTATACGCAGAATCCAAAGCCCATATATTTCCGGACCTACAGTCGTATAGGAATCCCAGGAATATCAATGGTTCCTCTATGCTGGGTTGTTGGGTTCTCAATGGCAAACTGCCTCATCGCTGGAGAGTGACGGATATAAAATGAGTATACCAGAACATCTCAAAAACCATAAAAAGAGTGTTCATAAATCCCATTTGCATTATATAATAAAGATCAGGGACACGGCATACATCCTGAAAATCAGCGATTATTGATGCAATATCCACCAGCGATCCCATTCTCCAAAATATCACAGCAGATCCAGCAATTGAATTTAACCCGCTGGTTGTTCGTCGGGGGAGGATTGGTTTATATCGCGGTTTTTTATCGGGGCACATTGGGCTTTTGGACGGGTGTCGGTCTGATAATCATTACGATTACTTCCACCCTTTTCTTCACCATTGTGTACCGCAAGATACTCAATATCGCCACACAAAACGAAACGCAAGCCCGGATCAAATTAACACAAGCATTCTCCCTGCAAGCCCTGACCGACGTTTTACTAACAATCTTGGGGATGCATATCACCAACGGGATCTTGAGTCCGCTGCCAATACTCTTTATCATGTATATTGGGATGTCAGCAGTTGTCCTGCCGGGAAAAGCCATATTAATCATGAATGCGGCAGGTGCCGCCCTCTTCATCAGCCTGATGGCAGCTTACCTGCACGGCATTCTGAAGCCACTACCAGCCCCACCCGGGCTGGAATTTTCTCCGCCCAGCCTATTCGTTCAAATCCTGATCGTCACCTACACGCTGGCGATGGTTTTAAGTGGGGTATTGATATCAATTCAAACCAGGCGGATCTACAAATCATGGTCTGAGGCAGAGGAAAAAGGAGCCTTCCTGGATCGTTTGAACAATCTCACCAGGTTGAGCTTAACCCACACAGAACTAAATGACCTCTACCAGACCATCGCCGACCACGTGGGGGAAGTGCTGGGTGCAGACAGCGCGCACCTCACGCGCTGGGAGGAAGAGACAAGACTGGCCTGGCCGCTGGCTGCTTATGGCTTGATGAGAGAAACATATACCCAGATCACCCCCAAACCCGATGAGAGGACATTGACCAGAAGTTTGCGTGAGGCCGGCAAGCCCCTGGCGGTGGAAGATGCCCAAAATTCGGAATATGTCAGCAGAGAGGTCGTTGCCGAAATCCCGGCGCAGTCCCTGCTTGGAGTGCCGATCTATACATACCAAGAAAATGTATTCTGGGGTGCTGTCATTATTTCTTACAACCGGCAACACCATTTCTATCAAGAGGAAATCCAGCGGGCACAACAGGTTGCCGATATCGTTGCGCTTCTGATCACGCGTGCCTGCCTGTACCAGGAGACCATCGTAAGGGCTGAAATGCTACGTGAGTTCAGTACACATGTGACCCAATTGACTTCCGATCTACAACACACATCTCTGCTGCCTGCGATCGTGGAATCAGCCCGTTCACTGATGAAGGCGCAACGAGCCGCGTTATTTCTGTATAACAAAGAGCTGGATCAATTGACTTGTGCGCATGCAATCGCCCTCTCAAAAGAATATATAAAAGGGACTAAAAAAAATTACAAGGATGTCCCTGGCGGTCTTATCCTGAGAGGACAGTTATCGGTTCTAGTACCTGACGTTAATCAAGACCCACACTTAAAAAGCATGCAAAACCTGATTAAGCGGGAGGGCTTCAAGGCTTACGCTGTCTTCAGCCTGCAATCACCGGACCAGGAACTGGGAGCATTAGCTGTTTATTGGGACCAGACCCACAGCATCACCTCACAGGAAGTAGCAATTGCCCGTCTATTCGCAGAACGTGCCGGGGCGCTCCTGCACAGCGCCTTCCTCTATGCCCAGATCATGGAACTATCCCAGACTGATCCACTGACTAATCTACCCAACCGGCGGGCCTTGGCTGCGCGATTATTCGACGAGGCAAACCGTACTTCTCGTTTCGAGCATCCTTTTACATTGATCATGATGGACCTGGATGGTTTTAAGAGCATCAATGATACATATGGTCATTCTGCAGGAGATAATGCCCTGAAACAAATCGCAGATGCCATCAGCCGGGGTTTGCGCGGGACGGACTTCATCTCACGCTATGGAGGAGATGAGTTCGCGTTGATTTTGCCCGGAACCAGCAAGCAAACCGCATTAACCGTAACCGGAAAATTAAGCCGCACCCTTGATAGCTGCAACCTGGACTTGCCCGCAGGCGCTCAGGAGCATGTCTCTGCCTGCATGGGATTGGCTGGTTTCCCAGAAGACACGAACGATGCGGATAAACTGATCGAGATCTCGGACAGGCGACTTTATCGGGCGAAAAACATTCAAGCAGGGACGATCATCGACTCAGACATGTAGGAAGCGCTGAGGATGATCTCACCCGTGCTATCATTTTAACCATCATCAAGGGCAGGCAGAAGGAGAGGTTGATGTACGACCATGAGAAGTTACTCCGACTTCAGCAGTCTCTGGAGAAATGGGAGGAAACCACTCTGCAGAACATACTACAGAATTTTCCAGAGCGCTGTGATCAATTCATTACCACCTCTTCGGAACAGATCAACCGTCTGTATACCCCGCTTGATGGGACCAATATCGATTATGAGAAGGACATTGGCCTGCCCGGTGAGTATCCATTTACGCGCGGCATCCATCCGACTCTCCATCGGGGTAAACTGTGGACAATGCGCATGTTCGCTGGTTTTGGGACAGCAGAGGAGACAAACGCCCGTTTTAAGTACCTGCTGGACCAGGGTCAAACCGGTCTATCCATTGCATTCGACCTGCCGACACTGATGGGCTTCGACACGGATGCACCAGAATCGCTGGGTGAGTTCGGCAAGTGCGGTGTAGCCGTATCATCACTCAAGGATATGGAGATCCTGCTAGACGGCATACCGCTCGATCAAATCTCCACCAGCATGACCATCAATTCGCCGGCTGCGGTCATCTGGGCTATGTACATCGCTGCCGGGGAGAACAAGGGTGTACACCCCGACCAGCTGCGAGGTACCATACAGAATGATATCCTGAAAGAATACATTGCACAGAAGGAATATATCTTTCCGCCGGAACCTTCCATGCGATTGGTGGTAGACACGATGGAATTCGGTACCGCCAAGGTACCACAATGGAACACGATCAGCATCTCCGGGTACCATATCCGCGAAGCTGGTGCGACGGCGGCACAGGAGCTGGCTTTCACCCTCTCAGATGGCATGGAGTATGTAAGGTGGGGAATCGAGCGCGGCATGGATGTGGACGAATTTACTCCACGCCTTTCGTTCTTTTTCAATGCGCATAACGATTTCTTTGAAGAAATCGCCAAGTACCGCGCCGCACGCCGGATCTGGGGAAGGGAAATGAAGGAAACCTTTGGGGCGTTGAACCCGCGTTCATGGCTGCTGCGTTTTCACACCCAAACCGCGGGGGTATCCCTGACCGCCCAGCAGCCGGAGAACAATGTCGTGCGGGTCGCCATCCAGGCACTGGCGGCGGTCCTGGGAGGGACTCAATCGCTGCATACCAACAGCCTGGATGAAGCCATTGCCCTGCCCTCCGAACACGCAGCGACCATCGCCTTGCGAACACAGCAGATCCTAGCTGAGGAATCGGGAGTGGCAAATACGATCGATCCACTGGGTGGGTCTTTCTTCGTTGAAGCGCAGACCGACCGTATCGAAAAACAGGCATATGATTACTTCCGACGGATCAAGGAGCTGGGCGGTGTACTGCCCGCGATCGAGAAGGGATTTTTTCAAAGCGAGATCTCAGACGCTGCCTACCGTTACCAGCGGGAGATTGACAATCAGACACGCAAGATCGTTGGTGTAAATGCCTTCCAGGAGGACAAGCCGCTATCCATCCCCCTGCTTGAAATGGATCCAAACGGTTACAAGCGACAGGTTGACCGTCTAAAAGAAGTACGACACAGCCGTGATAACGGGCGCGTCGGGCAAAGCCTGGACAGCCTGCGGATCGCCTGCCGGGGTAGCGAAAATACAATGCCATACATCATGGAATCGGTCCATGCCTATGCCACCCTGGGTGAGATCATTGCGGTCATGAAAGGCGTGTTCGGGACATACGAAGAACCGACCTGGATATGAAATCCAGAATAATCCGATGGTGCAATAAAAAAGCCTGCTTCCGGCTATTGCGCCAGCATGCGCGCCATATTTATGTCCTTCAGATCGGCCGGCCGCGGGTGGCTGGTCACTTCTTCCAGTGGAACGAACTCAACCTCACGCCCTTGAAGACCAACCATTACATCTGACTTTCCCTCGAGCAATCCCTGTACCGCCTTGACACCCAGGCGGGCTGCCAGCAAGCGGTCGAATGCAGTGGGTGATCCACCGCGCTGGATGTGACCAAGAATGGTCACACGTGTTTTAAATCCCACGTCCATTTCATCCAATGATCGAGCCAGTTCGGCGGCGCGGATATTTGCGCCCTCTGCCACGATGAGAATGGAATGGTTCTTGCCACGCCGGTAGGCGTCTTCAATCACTGCTGCTACTTCTGCGACTGTCACCTTGATCTCAGGGCACAAGACTATCTCTGCCCCGCAGATAATGCCCGCCAAAACAGCCAGGTAACCGCTGCCACGCCCCATGGTCTCTACCAAAAAAGCGCGGTTGTGGGAGGAAGCTGTATCGCGCAGCTTATCCACAGCATCCATGATGGTATTGAGGGCTGTATCTGCCCCAATTGCCATATCGCTGCCCCAGATGTCATTGTCAATGCTGGCCGGCACGCCAAGAACTGCAATGCCCTGTTGGGCGAGGACATGCGCACCGCGCAGCGAGCCGTCACCACCGATGACAACCAAGCCATCCATGCCAGCCTCATTCATGTGGCGGATGGCTTCGCGCTGACCAGCTGGTTCCTTGAAGTGTTCGCTGCGATGGGTATGCAGCACGGTGCCGCCACGCTGCAAAATTCCACCAACGTCGCGCGCCCCCAGGGGTCTGAACTCGCCGTTGATCAAACCCTCGAAGCCGTTGAGCACACCCAATATGCGCGCATTCTGCGATAATGCGGTGCGGACGACAGCCCGAATACAAGAATTCATCCCTGGCGAATCGCCGCCAGAGGTCAATATGCCAAGTGTAAAAGATTTCTCCATCATAGGTCAAGACTCCTAGAAATGACAAATAATTGTACCGCAGATGGGGTATACCCCATGATTTCTTTCCCGAAAAGAGGAATGCCAATCTCGATCTGTATGTGAATTTCGTTTTTATTCCGTGAACGTCCCGCAGTTTTTTTGTTGGGGAGGCGGGGTTTCAAGACAACCTGCGGGACGGTTTTATACTTTCTCTCAGGGGCTTGTACCATGAAATCCAACCAGTACAAACCGCTTAAGAAAATAGTATACGAAACAAACGTTAACAGTTAAAATAATTCCGGAAGATCGAATTAAACATCGAAAACAGGTGCAGGTTGACGAGAAATCGATATTGCGAGGAGAGTATACGATGACCAATAAGAAGCACGGAATAATCGGCATATTAACAGGGGGAGGCGACGTACCGGGTTTGAATCCGGCAATCCGGGCGGTTACCATCAGGGCTTCCAGAGAAGGTTACCAGGTGATCGGCATCCGCCGAGGGTGGGCAGGACTTATCGAAATAATCCGCGATAAAGAAGCAGATAACAGTGCTAATTTTCAAGTCCTGACCGATGAGATCGTCAACAAGGCTGGTAGAACCGGGGGAACATTCCTGCACACCTCACGTACCAATCCCTCCAGGGTAAAAAAGAACAATGTTCCTGAACACCTGAAAGATAAATATACAGAAGAAGTCAACGACCTGACCCCGGAGGTACTAAAAAACCTGGATTTCCTGGGGATCGATCACATCATTCCCATTGGGGGTGATGATACTCTCTCTTATGCAGTCCGCTTGTTCCAGGAAGGAATAAAAACAGTTGCAATTCCGAAGACCATGGACAATGATGTCCCGGGAACGGATTACTGCATCGGTTTCAGCACCTGCGTCACGCGGACGATCGAGTTATCCAACAGCCTGCGTACAGCCGCAGGGTCGCATGAGCGCCTGATGATCCTGGAAGTTTTCGGGCGGTACGCAGGTTTTACCGCCATGCTGCCTACCATGGCTGGCGCGGCAAATCGCTGCGTGATCCCGGAATGGAAGTTCAATATCGACCAACTGACCGAATTGCTGGTGCAGGATCGGAATCGAAATCCGAGCAAGTACGCGGTGGTTCTAATCTCTGAAGGGGCTATGATCGAAAAAGGTGAAATGATCTTTGAAAACCAGACAACAGATGCGTATGGACATTCAAAACTGGGCGGTATTGGAGATCTCGTCTCTGCCAGAATGAAGGAGTTGACACCAAAATATAACAATGGGAAGACGATCGACGTCATCAACCAGAAACTGGGGTACCTGGTCAGGTGCGGCGACCCGGATGCGATCGATTCGATCGTGCCTATGGCTTACGGGAACCTGGCACTTGACCTGATCCTTGCCAAAACACATGGCCGGCTGGTCGTCTTGAAGAACGGCCGCTACGACAACCTGCCCATTGAGGTTGTCACCAGCACCAAGAAAACCGTCAACGTGGAGCGGTTCTACAGCACCGAGCGCTTGCGTCCTTACTATAAGAGCTTCGAAATGACCCCGTTGTTCATCATGACCAGCGATTCCATCTAACCTGTTGACCTTCCGCCTGAAAACCAAAATGAGGGGCTGCATCTGCTAACCCTCGTTTTGGATTAAACTGATATGAACGTTCCTGGGTTTAATGTGGGTTGTAAATCATTGGAAATCACTTCGGCAGGTTACTTCTTTCCCGATTCTTTTACTTTCTTCTTCTTTTTAGGTTTCTTTTCCTCAGGTTCTGCCTCCCGGGTTTCATCATCTTCCATTCTTTTAAGAAAGGTTTGCATCTACAACCCATCGTTTTCATTTAGGCCTCCCGCTTCACCTGGAACACATCAAAATCACGGACCACTACAGTATCTGGAAAAATAGCCAGAGCTTCCTCCAACACATCCTTCTCGCGGTAACGCCGCGAGATATGGGTGAGGAACAGCTTTCTGACGCCTGACCGCTGTGCCAGTTCTGCAGCCTGGCGCGCGGTTAAATGCGAAAACTGCCTGGCCATCCCGGCCTCCGCCTCGAGATAGGTGGATTCGATCACCAAGGCATCTGCATCCTGGCAGACATCCAGCAAATCATCTGTCCGGCCGGCATCGCCAACTACCACCAGGCGGATACCACGTTGCAGCGGGCCCATTACCTGATCCGGGGAGACCTGTCTTCCATCCTTCAGAGTGATCGTCTTACCGTTTACCAGGTCGCGGCGTTCGGGACCTGAAGGGATGCCCAGGGCTTCCGCCTCATCTGCAAGAAAAGGCCGGTGGGATCTCTCTTCGAAGAGAAATCCCAGACAATCAGGACCGCGGTGGGATACAGAGAAGGCAGAGAGGGTGAAATCTTCAGCATCGAGAAAGAGGCCGGGCTTGACCTCCTGAAGTTTAATGGAAATGGGTGGTTCCTGACCTCGCAAGACCACGCCAAATAATAAATCGTGAACACGGTCCAGCGCAGAACGCCCGCCGAAGATCTCCAGTTCTTCTATCGCCTCCCAACGCATAAAGGTGGACAGCAGACCACCAAGCCCAAGGATATGGTCAAGATGACCGTGGGTGAGCAGGACACGGGTGAGACGCTTGAACCCAACACCGGATTGGAGTATCTGGCGCTGAGTGCCCTCGCCGCAATCGATCAAAAAACGATACTCGTCGTGTTTGACGATCTGGGAGGAGAGGCCGCGACGGGCTGATGGCGCTGAGGCAGAGGTACCGAGGAAGATAATCTCAAACAACTTGTGTTCCTCAAGACGAGAGTGAGGTAATTGTACCGCAGGTTAAACAGACCATTTGTGCTATAATTGGAGTGGAGCATTGCTGGTATTTTCGTTCAGCGAGAATCCCACAAGGGTTACAATTAAAGTATCTGCACATGCCAATCAGCAAATCCAGCCGAACCTCACGCAGTAAGAAGTCAAAAAAAGGAAGTATTCCCAACCGGAGTAAACCTGCGCGCACACAGGAGCCAGGGAAATCCGCACTACGCCATCTGCCGCAACAGCCATCCCAGCCACGCGTATCTCCTGAACACAGGCTTGATCTAGCTGGCGCTGCATTGATCCTGACAGGTATGTTTGCCATGGCCAGCCTGGTCAAAACCAGCGCCTCCAGCATGACAAGTGGGCAGACACATTTTCTGAGGCAGTTATTCGGCTGGGGTGCTTACCTGTTCCCAATCATGCTTTTGGTTATCGGTGGGTGGCTGCTATTGCGTAGTGTCAAAGGCATCCCTTCGATATCAATCGGACGAGTCTTTGGCATGGTTCTATCCTACTCATGGCTGCTGACCGCCATGAATGTATTTGCCGGTAATCCAGCCAGGGTAGAGGGATTTACGGATATTGGGAAGTGGGGTGGATATATCGGCAGCCAGTTCCTGCGTGCATTATGGACAGGACTGGGCAACGCGGGAGCGATCATCGCCTTGCTGGCATGGCTGTTGATCGCGCTGACAATGACATTCGACCTTTCCATTTATGAGCTGTACTTGCGGCTTAATCCCTTGATCGTCCGCCTGCGACAGAACTGGGCAAAACGACGGGCAAACCGGTCACGTGGAGATGCCAAGGTTTCGGGGGATATCGAGTCTTCCCTTGCAAACGGTTTCACACCCATGCAACCTCTACCGGAATCGCTTGAGCAGATCATACCTGCCGGTTACCAACGACCACAAACTTCCACCAGCGCACCGGTCATCGTCTGGAACCTGCCGCAAATAAAAGAAATCCTGGATACCGGATCGGCTCCATCGGTCAACAGGGAGTTTATCGAACAGCGTGGACGCCTGATCGAAGCAACGCTGGCTTCATTCAATGCTCCGGTCCAGGTGATAGAGATCAACCGCGGGCCGTCCGTCACCCAATTCGGAGTAGAGCCCCTTTTTATTGAGACACGCAATGGAAGGACGAGGGTACGAGTGAGTAAGATCGTCTCGCTTGCCGATGACCTGGCACTTGCACTAGCTGCTCCCCGCATCCGCATCCAAGCCCCAGTGCCTGGCCGGCGTTTTGTGGGCATCGAAGTCCCCAATGATGAAATGACCCTGGTCGCACTGCGCGATATTGTAGAAAGTGACATCTTCCAACGCGGGAAACCACCTTTGCGTTTTGCTTTGGGACGGGATGTGTCCGGGCACCCACTCGTCGCTGACCTGACCTCCATGCCACACTTGTTGATCGCTGGTGCGACCGGTTCGGGAAAATCCGTCTGCGTAAACTCCATATTGACCAGTTTTCTGCTACACAACACCCCTAGCGATCTGAGATTGCTGCTGGTTGACCCCAAGCGGGTCGAGTTGACCAATTACAACGGCATACCACACCTGCTGGCGCCAGTCGTGGTTGAAATGGAACGAGTGATCGGGGCACTCCAATGGTTGACTCGCGAGATGGACAAACGATATCACCAGTTCGCCCAGGCAGGGGCACGCAACATTACCGATTACAACGCCCGGATGAAGCTGCAGGGTAACAAGAAACTACCCTACCTGGTGGTCGTCATTGATGAACTGGCTGACCTGATGCTGATCGCTCCGGATGAGACCGAGCGCATGATCACGCGCCTGGCACAGTTGGCACGCGCAACCGGCATCCATATAGTCCTGGCAACCCAGCGTCCGTCCGTGGACGTGGTCACAGGCCTGATCAAAGCCAACTTTCCGGCACGCATAGCCTTTGCAGTCGCCTCGGGCGTGGACAGCCGGGTAATACTGGACCAGCCGGGGGCAGAACGATTGCTTGGGCGCGGTGATATGCTCTACCAGGCTGCTGATGCTCCCGCACCAGTGCGGCTTCAGGGTGTATTCGTTTCCGACCCCGAGATCCAGAAACTGGTTACATTCTGGCGGCAACAAGCCAGCCAATTGAGCGCTTATGCGATCCCCGCTGCACCAGTTGATGCTCCAGCGGCCGGTGTGTCGCTCAAACAAGCCCCATTGTGGGAAGACCTGGCACAGGTCAAGCTGGAGGACCCGTTGCTGAGCGAGGCAATCGATCTCGTGCGGCGCGAGGGGCGCGCGTCGGTATCCATGCTGCAAAGGAAATTACGCGTCGGATATACGCGGGCTGCCCGGCTGGTGGATACGATGGAAGAGGAGAGGATCGTAAGCCCACCTGAGGGAAATACCCAGCATCGGACGGTATTGGATTACGGTCCGGCTGCGCCGCCAAAGGAAGAGTGAACCTCTTTGCGCAAGCATGCAGGGATGCTATAATCCCATTACCAGCCCCAGTAGCTCAAAAGGACAGAGCAAGGCACTCCTAAGGCCGAGGTTGTGGGTTCGATTGCCGCCTGGGGCACCAACAAGGAGCCATCCCGGAACCACACCAAATGGGTGTCGAGCAATTCCTCGCGATGCTGCGATTTGAGCAACGAGGAAAATTAGCTGAATTACACTATGACCGATAGTGAGGTTGGTCGGGATGATTTCTTTTAACACAACTTTTCCCCTCAAGTTCTAAATAATCATATATCTGTGCAAATAGCTGCCAAATATAGCGGATGTTGCTTGCAATACCTTCGCGTTTGATACGCATTGACAATCTAGAAGGTATCAAGATTGGTCAATTGTGGCTGATTGATAAAGGCGTGTTCGATATCTATCTCGAGCAAGCGTAAAAATCAACAGACTTACGGTTCGGCTCAAAGTAGGTTTTTTCGCCTGTCACAGGCAGTGATCGTCAATGCCAGGAAGATCAGAGCCATTAGTAGAAAGTAGATTTTGGATTTCATGGGATCTCCTTGAAAAAGATTCTAAATGTGATGATTGTAGCAACCCGACATGAAGTCAAGATAAAGTTGATCCATCATCGATAAAAAAAATACCCCTGGCAAAGCCAGGGGTCTGAAGGAGGAAAAGATGGATTATCCTTCGTTGTCAGCGCCGCTATCAGTGAAGAGGATAATGCCATTGCCGGCATCCACTTTGACATCTGCGCCGTTGCTAAGTTCTACGCTGTATACCAGCGAGCCGTTCTCGTTATCGAGTTCGATTTTGACCACAGTCGCACCCGGGTTGGCGGCCAACGCAGCAGCTTCGGCATCCGCAGCGGAGATGGTGGTTTTGCCTTGCAAGGCAGCGGACTCATCGACTTCGCTGAGACTCTCCGTCTGAGCTTGGTCTACGGCGACACTGCCCGCATAACTGGGGTCTTGCGTGCCGGTATCGGCTGCACCGGGAGCTTCGCTCTCAGGCGCTTCCGCGCCGTCTGGCTGGCTATCTTCCACCTGCTCGCCGCATTGTAATTCCACGTTGTCGGTGTCGGGAGCATCCTGCACTTCAGCGCTGTCATCATCTAGCTGATCGCAGGTCTGCGCCTGGGCAGCGGGGGCTGCATTCGACTTGGCGAAAGACTGCATGCTAACGGCGCCCATGGCGCCTATAACCAGCAAGGCAATGGCTGCCAGGGCAATAAAACGGTTGATCTTCATAGGGTTTTCTCCTTTCGAAATTCGGCAGTTCGTCTGCCGTTCTGATCTTAATATTAGCAGGTGAAAATGAAGTAACCATGAAGTCTAATATCGAATTTCTTCATGTAGATAATGCTGGCAAACGAATTAATAATATCGTCCCTGTGCCTGGCTTGCTTCGCGCATCAATAATTCCCCCATGCGCCTGCACGATTTGAAGAGCGATGGACAATCCCAGTCCAGCCCCACGCCGGGTGCGGGCTTGTTCCACACGATAGAAACGCTCAAAGATGCGTGGCAGATGTTCCGGCGGGATGCCGATACCTGTATCACTCACTTCGATGCAGACGTTCGTTCCTTCACGGTACGCAGAGACGGTCACACTGCCATGTTCCGTATATTTGATGGCGTTATCTAAAAGATTGACGAACAGACGGATCAAGCCCTCGCTATCTCCCCGGACAGTGAGGCTGTCTGCCGTTTCGCAGGCCAGTGCCAGCCCTTTGGCTTCAGCCAGCGGACGCAAAGACTCGCTCACATTGTCGATCAGAGTGGACAGGTCAACCGTTTCTTTAAGTTCAAGGGGATGCAGGTCGGCACGGGCCAGGGTCAGCAGGGTTTCGGTCAACGAACGCAGGCGGTCGGTTTCTTCGGAGAGATCGTCAAGAGCTTGCTCATACTCGCCAGGAGGACGCCGCCGCTGGCGCGTGACGCTCAGGATGGCTTGCATGGCCGCCAGCGGAGTGCGTAATTCATGGGATGCATCGGAGGTGAACTGTTGTTCGCGGAGAAATGCATTTTCCAGGCGACTCAGCATCTCATCAAAAGTGACTGCCAGACGTCCCACTTCATCATCGCTAGGGGGAAGGTTAAGTCGTGCCGAAAGGTCTTCAGCGGATATGCGCCGCGCCATGCGAGTCATCTCGTCAATGGGATGCAAGGCACGAGCGGCCAGAAAATATCCGCTGGCAGCAGCAGCCAGCACCAGCAGGGGCGCGGCGATGAGCAGGGTAATCAACAAACGGCGCAGGGTATCCTGTACGCTGCGGGTGGATTGCACCACCTGGACAAAGGCGACAACCTTACCGTTGTCCGTTACCGGAGCAGTATAAATTCTCAGGGGTGGGTTGGATAAAGTTGTATAGAGCGGCGAGGCAGATGGGGTTTTGACAGACTCCATTTGAGGGGCGTATACACCGCTTTGTTCAAGAACCTGACCATCGGGAGTCAGGATGCGCATGGTAAACCCCGTGGGGGGTGCTTCGCCTTCAGGAGGTTCGCCCAAACTATCAGGCAGGATCAATCTGCCATTGTCCACATCGAGGCTGGTAATGAGTTGCGAGGCACTTACGGCAAGGGTATTATCCAGCGCGGCATAAAGACTGCGGGCCATATTGCCGTAGACATAGCCGCCAAAAATAGCCAGGACTAGTAGGATAAGGCTCGCCGTCCAAAAGGAAAAACGGACGCGCAGGGTCTTAAGTTTCATCATCTTTCACCGAAAGGTGATATCCGACGCCGCGCAGCGTATGAAGCAATTTCGGCTCGAAGGTGTCATCTATCTTTCGGCGCAGGTTGCGAATGTAGACATCCACGATGTTGGATTGGTTGTATGTATCGTAGCTCCAGACATGCTCGGCGATCTGCGTACGGGTGAGTACCCGCCCAGCCGAGCGCATGAGACATTCGAGCACGGCAAACTCCTTAGCGGGCAAATCGATGATCTTTCCATCACGGGAGACGCGGTGTGTGGCTGTGTCCAGAGTGAGATTGGCAACCAAAAACACAGGCGATTTGGGTACTTCACCGGTGCGGCGTGTCAGGGCACGCAGGCGGGCCAGTAGTTCTTTAAGCGCGAAAGGCTTGACGAGATAATCGTCGGCTCCAGCATCCAGCCCGACGACGCGGTCGTCCACGGTATCACGGGCTGTCAGTATGAGAATGGGGGTATTATCACCACGCCCGCGCAGGTCACGGCAAACAGAAAGCCCGTCCAGTTCTGGCAGGAGGATGTCGAGCACGATGACGTCGTATTCTGCCGCTTCTGCCCATTCAAGGGCCTCATGACCGTTGAAAACGGCATCGACTGCATAACCCTGCTCTTCAAGGCCGCGCTTGACATAAGCTGAGATTTTATGTTCATCTTCCACAAGGAGAAGGCGCATAAGGTAAGTCTAACCGAGAAACATTAAGTTGAGATGAAGAATGCAAGAGTAAAACCATTCGCCCGGGCAGGGGCGCGCTTCGGTATCCATGCTGCAAAGGAAATTACGCGTCGGATACACGCGTGCTGCCCGGCTGGTGGATATGATGGAAGAAGAACGGATCGTAAGCCCACCTGAGGGGAATACCCAGCATCGGACGGTATTGGATTACGGTCTTACGGCACCACCAAAGGAAGAGTAAACCTCTTTGCGCGAGCATGCAGGGATGCTATAATCCCATCACCAGCCCCAGTAGCTCAAAAGGACAGAGCAAGGCACTCCTAAGGCCGAGGTTGTGGGTTCGATTCCCGCCTGGGGCACCAGATTGCACCCATCTTGAGCTTCACCAACACAGTAATGCATGGGCTTTATCGAAAGCATTGTGGAATCATGTCTATTTGTCACTACTGAAGTATTATCCCCCAGGCTATGACGAATTCAACATTACCCAACCCTTCTTCCCCGCTCAACCGAGTTCCTCTGGCTGAACTGAAGCTGATCATGCGCCGTATTGGTAACGCGGTACTGACCTTTTTTATCATTGCATATCTAACTTCGTTTGGATTAATCCTCGCTGAGCGCGGACGTGAACACCTGCCTGCCAATCCGCTGGATGCTGCCGCTCAATCCTTTGTGCGAGTGGGGCAATTTGTTTTTGATCATCCGCCATCGTACTACTGGCATAGAGCGGATATCCCAGCATTCAGCCTCGTTCTGGACACGTTAATCATCAGTGCGGGCATATTGTTCATCTCGCTTGGCGTGGCAGCTATTGTCGGGATTTTATTGGGGACAATCGCAGCCATTTCCAAGCACAAAGTATTTTCCACTCTCATTGTGTTGCTTTCAACATTAGGCGTTTCGACGCCCAGTTTTCTGCTGGGAATGTTGTTCTGGGTGGTAAATATTCAAGTACACCGTATCTTTAGCATAAAGGTATTGCCAGCGGGTGGTTTTGGCTGGGATGCTCACCTCATCATGCCCGTATTGACACTTGCCATGCGTCCTTTGGCGCAAATAGCACAAGTCACATATATATCCCTGACCGATATCCTGCAGAAGGAGTACATCCGTACCGCATATTCCAAAGGGCTAAATCCCCGCGTTGTCTACACCCGCCATGTTTTGACCAATGCGTTGATCCCGATATTGACCACGCTTGGCGCTTCACTACGCTTTTCGCTCGCCAGCCTGCCAGTGGTGGAGTTGTTCTTTAATTGGCCTGGCGTTGGACTCACATTGCTTCAAGCGATAGACAAAGGCATGTCAACCTTTGTTATTGACCTGATTCTCTCGCTGGGCTTCTTCTTCCTGTTGGTCAACTTGACGATTGAAACCATCTTTCCTCTGTTAGACGCGCGGTTACGAAGCGTTGAGGATCAGGTGAGGATGCGGGAATCTTCAACTTTTTTCGGCACGTTAAGCGCTTTATTTCATGGCATAAACGACTTAGCACGAGATCTGGTACATGTTTTCCAGCGCCGCACATCTGAATTACCTCCTCTTCCTACTTCAGAGAAAAGATTGGAAAAATTTGATGATGTTCCATCCCGGCGCTGGTGGATTATACGAGTTGTCCTTAGAAATCCGTCATTAATTCTTGGGATTCTCCTGGTGCTTGGTTTGACAGGATTGGTATTTTGGGGCGGGCAACTTACCGATGCGAACCCATACACGACCCATGGCGTTCTCACAATTGAAGGCACGATCTGGGCTCCGCCGTTTAAACCTTCATCAATATTTCCATGGGGAAGCGATTATGTGGGACGTGACATTCAGTCATTGGTATTTAACGGTGCAAGGCAAACCCTCTCTCTAGCTCTTTTTGGCATGTTGGCGCGGGTTCTTCTGGGTGTCTTGCTGGGGATTTTGGCTGGATGGCAACGCGGCGGCCAGCTGGACCGTTTGATCAGCGGCGCGGTCGGGGTTTGGGCGGCATTCCCCGTGACATTGTTCGCGATACTATTGATCCAGGGTTTGGGCATTCAGCAAGGGATGTGGGTCTTTGTACTGACCATTTCCGTGGTTGGCTGGGGCGAAGTAGCCCAGATCGTCCGCAGCCAGGTCATCAGCATTAAATTGCAGCCTTTCATCGAGTCGGCGCGCTCGGTTGGGGCACGCTCCTATCAGATCCTTATACGACACGTTCTTCCGAACTTGGTCAACACCCTGATTGTTATGGCAGCGTTAGAAATGGGCGGCGTCATGATGCTTCTGGCTGAATTGGGCTACCTCAATATATTTTTGGGAGGTGGTTTCCGCGCCATGATCGGCGAAGTCGGTAATATGGTGCCGGTCATCGTTCATTTCTCAGATGTCCCGGAATGGGCGGCGCTGATAGCCAATGTGCGTGGGTGGTGGCGAAGTTATCCCTGGATGGTTTTATATCCTGGCGCAGGCTTCTTCATTGCTATCATGGCGTTCAATTTGCTGGGCGAAGGATTGCGCCGCTTTCTCGACGAAATCCAAATGAATTTTACCCGCTTGTTTAATCGTTACACTTTTTTCACGGCAGGTTTAACGACGATCGTTGCCATATCTTTACTGATGCAGACCAACGCTCCGCTTGGCAGATATAGTTCCGAAGGCTTGAAGTTCGATACGGCGCGCGTCCAATTGGATATCGAGACTCTGGCTTCTCTCACTTATCAAGGACGCGAAACGGGGACGCAGGGGGCTGAACTTGCGGCACAATATATAAACAAACGAATGTTGGAAAATGGACTTTTACCCGCCGGGGAAAAGCACACGTATATGCAAACCCTGATAAGTCCGCGCAGACATCTGGTTGAAGTACCTTCCTTGGCTATGATCGGAAGCGATGGACAACCCTCACAGCAGTATATCTACCGGCAAGATTTTGCTGAAATTGCGGGCGCCAGCCGCTATGGAGAGGCGCATGCAAGGGTCATTGGCGTTGCGTTCGGTCTTGAAAGTAACGAGGCGGGCTCGCAGGACTCTTACGGGCTATTGAATACAAATGTGCGTGACAAAGTGTTGATCGTGCGCGGTGTAGACCTCGATAAGATAAACCACGACACGGCAAGGGGTATTCTGGTCATTGCGGATGAGAAGTATCCACTTGAAAGACGCGACATTTTTCCATTTGAACCGCCGCGTGCTTTACACGAAGTTCCGACCATGGTGATCAGCCTGCCTGTTGCTGAACAACTTTTAGCGACGACCGGCACCAGCCTTTCCGCGCTGGCAGATATTGAGAAAGGTTTGGGAGTTAATCAAGTGGCGAACACGGGGGAAGGGGCGGAGGTTCAAATGAGCGTCAACGCCGGGAGGTTTGAAGATCTATCAAAAGACCAATACATCAATATCATCGGTGTCATCCCGGGAGAGGGTGCCTATTTGACCTCTGAGGAGCAGGTGATCATGATCAGTGCGTATTATGACGGGTTGGGAATGGGCCTCGACGGTACATTCTATCCCGGCGCAAATGATAATGCCAGCGGTGTGGCATTGCTGCTGGAGTTGGCACGAGTAATGAAGGAAAGCACTTATAAACCTGAGAAAACCGTCATCTTTGTCGCCTGGGCTGGCGGTGAAAGAAGCGAAGGTCTGAGCATCGTCAATGTATTGAACGCCCGTCCCGGCGCGGGCGGTTTTACAGTTGAGGCAGTGATCGAACTTTCAGGTGTCGGGTATGGGACAGGCAAATCTATCGCCCTGCAGGATGGCAGCAGTTATCGGCTTGTCAAATTATTCCAGGCAGCGGCGGAAAAATACAACGATCCAACCACGACGCGCGGACGCAATCCACATTACGGGCGCGGTTCGATCCCTGGCTTTGGTGACCGGCGAGCATTAACGCTTTCCATCAGTTGGGATGGCTCTGATGATCTGGCACACACGGCGGGCGACGTGCCAGAACTCATTGACCCGCAAAAACTCTTGCGGGTTGGACGCACCACGCTCCTGACCTTGATGGTACTTTGCCACGAACCTGTTTATTAACCGATCACAATCCTGGCATTTACGGTGTACCCCTTCAAATTGGTTAGGCGGACATCATCAAACACATGCAGGAACAGATCAAAGATGCGGGGATAGGTTTTCTTAATCTCATCGAGGATGACAATTGTTGAGGCTTCGTTAGCAGTTCACCGGTCAGATGCCCTTCTTCATCGTGGTCGATGTAATCGGACGGTGTCCTTAAAATAAACTGCACCCACTTCTTTTTCCCCACACACCTAAGGATGAACCGACTTTGATCATGAAAGTGGGGGTTGGACACATTATCCACATACCCGTGTTGCCTGTACCCTCCGAGGGATGATAAACCTGGTCGAGGCTTAGCACTCCCGCTTGGGGCATCTAAACGGATCCATCCCGAACCATGAACACTTGTTGTAGAGCAATTCCTCGCGATGCTGCGATATGAGCAGTGAGGAAAATTAGCTGAATTACACTATGACCGATAGTGAGGTTGGTCGAGATGATTTCTTATAACCCAACAATTTCCCCTCAAGCTCTAAACAATCATATATCTATGCAAGTAGCTGCCAAATATAGCGGATGTTGCTTGCAATACCTTCGCGTTTGCTACGCATTGACAATCTAGAAGGTATCAAGATTGGCCAACTGTGGCTGATTGATAAAGGCGCCCTTGATGCTTACCTCAAGCAGGCGCAAAAAGCAACCGACAAGCGTTTTGGACCGAAGTAGCTTTTTTATCGCCGATTGTAAGGGGACTGATTTGTCGGCCTGAGCGAAATTCTCAAAGAACTAGCCATCGACCTAATTGCTACCTTTGTCCTACCCAATTTGATGCTCATTACACCAGTGGGTGTATTTCCTTTTGCCAGTTGTTTCAACAATGAAACATCCTCTTGAGACCACTGCTTTCCCGAATTCCTTGTTGATCTAGCCATAGTTACTCCTTTTCGCCTATAGAATATTAGTTCTATAGTAATTATACTATAAGATTTGAAATATTTAACGAAGATTACCTTAAAATTTGTAATAATTATCCATTGAAGTGAAGATGATGTAGAATTGGATCATAGTAACTCGCTGGCTTTCCTTTAAACCTTATGGAGGGAAACTTGCTGGCTATATATGAGCTAATACGATTTCCGTTTTGCCTATTTGAGATTGGTGGGATACAATTTTGGAAAATATCCAAAGGTTTGTAGAGGCAATCAAGCAGCATATCAATGAAATTGAGAAGATTGAAAATTCTCTATTCCGGAGGATTGTATATATGTCTCTGTACGACACTCTTAGCAAAGCAGGGTTTCCGCAAATAAGGAAAAACCACAATAGAGTCATTCAATTCATTGATACGTGCTCGGGATGGCAGGATAGGGACAGGGTAAGCTCGCAACAATTGTTGTTGGCACTACAACAAGATAAGGGAAGGGTGAACGGTAGATTGTTTGAATTTGTCCAGAATCGTGTTAACCAATGGATGCCTACCACTGTGATTACGCCACGAGATGATCCCTTATATAACGATGTCGTATTGTATGCAGATTCATCAGAAGAAGTCGTATTAGTCAAGCAAACGCGCTATAAGGAATTGTTCTATACCTATCGGAACAGACTGATCCATGAATTTAGCCGGCCAGGTTTTGGGATAGATATATTCGACGATAATCAAGAACCGTATTATCACAGTTTGATGGATGGTGATGAGGAGAAGCGTTTGCCTTGGCAGTTGGTTTTTCCGGTTGCCTTCTTCCATCATATTTGTCAAACATCTTTGGCTGGTCTGGAAGCGCATCTCCGTGAAAATAATCTCAACCCCTACCTGTCCTTTGAAGTAAGTTCGAAATGGTAGCTCAGAAGAGGCTGCTATGACAGACAATACTACCCTACCCGTGTGGGGCTCCGCCAATCCGCACCCGCTTTCCCAACGCAAGACTGAACTGGTCTGGGAAGGAAAATATGACGAATACGGCAACCGCCGGCCGGTGAAGCTGCAGGGTAACAAGAAACTACCCTATCTGGTCGTCATTGATGAACTGGCTGATCTGATGCTGATCGCTCCGGATGAGACCGAGCGCATGATTACATCCATGAGCTGCACGAGCGACTCGCCGGCCACCCTCGAACCGGGATTAAAGATGAGCTTAGCCCGCATGCGGCGTTTATTCATGGAGCGAGGTTTCTTGTCATGGATTTCTTCCATGCGGCTCTATACTTTAGCCCAAAATTCATCGGCCTCTTTTTCCATTTTCGCCAGACGCGTGTAATAATCCGGAAATTCTTTGAGATGTGCTAAGGCAATCTTTCCGGTGAGAAGGGGGTCATCATTGGTAACGTTAGTTTCTGGATCTCTGGCTCCATGCTCAAGCTCCACTTCGAGCCCCATCCGGAATTGTTCGATCCCAAACTTATTCCAGTCTATGCCTAAAGCGTCGCCGATTTGCTTTGCTTTATCGAAGTTGAACCGTTTCTCTTTCATAAGGCAATCCTCCATTTCTTCTTTTCGATCAAATTATAAACTGATACTCTGTCCCGGCTTTTTTTATTGGCGTTGAGACTTTTAGTACACTATATTTGGCCTGCCGCTTCTTGTTGCTGCTTTAGCTGGTAATAAGAGACATTCAAGAAAGCGCCAAAGAGAAAGATGAAGCCGCTCATATAGGCCCAGGCCAGGAAGGCGATAATGGCTGCCACTGAACCATAGACCAGGTTCGAGAGGGAGTTGTAGGTGGAAACAAAGAACAAGAATGATTTCTTGGCAAGCTCCCAAAGCAGGCCGTCCCCAATCGCGCCGTGATTGCACCAGGTTAATTCTACTCACTTACACGATTTTCTTCACAAGTTCAGTTCTAATCTTTGTGGGATCATGATTAAATTCTTATAAAAAACTAATCGATTTTCACTTGCAAAAAATATAAGAGTAGTGTATTATGTGTCCGGCAAACGCTTGGGTGCCCCCCTCACCCAGGCGTTTGCTATTTTTTGATGGTGGATAAGTGGAAATCTAATCTACTCGACAGACCCAGGTTCAACAGGCAGGCCTAGCACAACTGTCACGCCCTGCCCGGGTTGACTCTCAGCCCAGATGCGACCATTGTGCCGCTCAACCAATGATTTCGCGATCGCCAATCCCAATCCGGACCCACTCTCGTCCCGTTGGCGGGAAGGATCGGCACGATAGAAACGGTCGAATACGCGACCAAGTTCTTCCTCGGATAAGCCCGGACTGTTGTCCTGTATGCGCATTTCGAGCGTTTCACCAACTTGTTCAGCAGATAATAAGACACGCCCACCTTCGGGTGTATACCTCATGGCGTCATCCAAGTCAAGACTGGCCTGGGCCATCGCCTGTTGAGCGGTGGCAACAGCAGTGGCTGATGTAAGTTCCAGTAAATTGCGTTTTGCCAGGGTGTAATTAATTTGAGCACTGGTATCATCGACCTGAGCCAACAGATCGCCGGAATTGACTTCGTCACCTACCTTTACAAAAACCTCCATAACCTGTCCACCGGTTTTAAATGCCAGATCGACCTCATCTGCCGCAATCAAGGTACCTGATCCGCTGGCGTAGATGACCAGATCGCCCTGGCGGACTATCGCGGTTTGCATGGCAGGCTCATCTGTTTTCTGGTCAGGCAGGTAGGCATATTTATAATAGATCATGCTTCCTGACCCAATCACCACCAGCGCGACCAATAAAGCGACCCAGAACTTTTTCTTTGAAAATCCAAAAGAAAGTTTCATCTTTTTAAGTTCAGATACTAAAGTAGATAATTTAAAATTAACAGGCATGTTAGATCCCTTTCCGTTGATGTGTTGTTCGAGATTGATTGCGCACATCAGTGTATCCGAAAGAAGAACATAAATAATTAAGAAATTGTATAGACAATGTTTAGATTATTATTAACACTAAAAGCTCCACAAGTCCTGGTATAAAGAACCATCCCACCTCGTCAGGTCATTGATAGAAAGTAAGTCCCTGACTTCAACACCAACCGGAGACTCACTGTATGGCGAAGTATGTAGGAGTAAACTCGAGTTCTTTTAATCGATTCTGTACATAACCACTTAACCCGCCCGATATGGATCTATTGACCTCATGAAATTTGCTATATCATTCCCCCAATTATCTGCCAATTAATTTACGAATATGTTCGGTATGGTCCCGCTCATGCCAGAGCACCCTGCGTAACACTTTACGCGGACTCCAGAACTCCCCATCCACCCCAATGGTTTTTTGCAACCCATCCAACCTTGGTAGCACATCCAGGAAATGTTTACGGATGATTTCCAGGCGCATGAAAGGATTTTCCAGCAGATCATTTTTGTTTGGATTGAATGGGTAATCTATCCGATCCAGATACCACCGTTCAGCATTGCTAACATGTTTGAGGATCCCATTAATGGTCCAGCGTTCGCCTGGATAAGCCTGGTCAAGCTTCGTGGCGCTCAGACCCTGCACAACTCCCAAGAGGTCTGCTCGTGACCAGGCGAGCAGTTTATCCCCACGCTCGATATCAATACCGGTTAGCGGTTTCCAGTCATACTGAAACCAGGCATCAACAAGGTAATAATCAGTTCCCGGCAGACGGTCGAAGTTCTCATCGATATAGTAGTCGGTCCAAGTATCAGCGACGTGCAGTTCGACCTGGTCGACAAGCACCCAGGAAGGTTCATGCAGACCGATCCAAGCCGCATAGTCACTGATCGCAACTGGAAGAGCTGTGAGTGCAGTTTCAGTATTTGATCCGTATGAATAGCACCCGGGGTGTTCCAATGCCCAGGCTATGGATCGATAACCTTCGTTATTATTTTCGATACCGATTTGGAAAATCATTTGTTCGGATGGCGTCGGATGTGAGTGGAATCCATTTTTCTATTGGGATCATCCATGCCGCTGCATGAATTTCTCCAGACGACGTAATGCCTCTTCGATCTTTTCGTAGGCCGTGGCATAGGAGCACCTGACGAAGCCCTCCCCACCCGCACCGAAGGCGTTACCGGGCACAACCGCGACGTGCTCTTCTTCGAGGAGTCTTTGGGCGAAGGTATCATCATCCATGCCGGAGGCAGTGATCTGCGGGAAGGCGTAGAAGGCACCTCTTGGTTCAAAACAAGTCAAGCCGAGTTTGTTCAGCCCGTTGACGATCAGCTTGCGACGGCGGTCATACTCTGTAACCATCTGTTGGACGTACTTTTCGCCAGTTCCCAGAGCCTCGATGGCAGCATATTGGGACATGGTCGGAGCGGACATGATTGTATACTGGTGAATCCTGACCAGTCCTTTTATAAGGTCCGCCGGACCAGCCGCATAGCCAATCCGCCAGCCGGTCATGGCATAATCTTTGGAAAAACCACCGAGCAGGATCGTGCGTTTTTTGGCGCTATCGGTAAGCGAGGGAAAGCAGACATGTTCGAAGTCATAGACCAAACGGTCATAAATTTCATCAGAGATCACCAATAAATCGTTCTGCTCGGCGATTATAGCCACCTGCAGGAGGACTTCGCGCGAGGCGACAGCACCGGTCGGATTATTGGGATAACCTACGAAGATGGCTTTTGTACGCGGGGTGATGGCATCCCGTATGCGGCCAGGATCAAGCTGAAAGTTATCTTCCAGGCGGCTGGGAATTTCGACAGGTACTCCTCCAGCCAGAATGACCTCAGCCTGGTACGAGACGAAGCAAGGAGTGGGGATGATGACCTCATCACCGGGGTCGAGAATGGCGGTCATCGTCAGGTAGAGCGCCTCCGAAACCCCAACCGTGGCAATGATCTCGTCGACGGGGTCATAGCCTACCGCATATAAACGATCAAGGTTATCTGCGATCGCCTGGCGCAGTTCCAGTTTGCCAGAGTTCGAGGTGTAATGGGTCTCCCCAACCTGCAAAGAACGAACTCCGGCGTTGAGGATCGATTTGGGTGTGATGAAATCTGGCTCGCCGATGCCCAGTGAGATCACGTCCTTCATAGTGGCGGCGATATCGAAAAATCTCCGGATGCCCGATGGTTTCAGTCCCGCCACTCGCCGTGCAAGGTAACGTCCGGATGAGAGATCCTGCATAAGTCCTCCTAGGATGGATCGATGTGCCACATGTCTGCGGCTATATCATAGAGAATAATGAATGTCTGTCCATTATCCGTTTGCACGCGAAAGCCCTTTCCCTGGGGCGTGCGCCATTGGGATAGAATGGCTTGTATCTGAAAATGTTGTCCCTGCCAAGTCAGGACAACCGGTTTCTCGGGGTATTCAAATTCGGAGTGGCATTCAACAATGTCGATCATGGAATGGGTCAGAGACTGACAGAAGAATTATCGCCGATGTTCAACGTAACAGGTTGGTCATTCATACCACGACCCTGGATGATCACCTGGTTTCCGATCAAACTATGGCTCAGGAACACATCGCTCGCCTGGACGCCGGTTTCAAGGATGCTGTCATCTATTTTGCAGTTCATGATCCTGCAGCCAGACCCGATCGAAACGTTTGGTCCTATAACAGAATTGCTGATATCACTGCCAGGGTGAATAAAGACAGGCGAGATCACTTTCAAGCCTGGAATGTTGACCGTTTGGACATCCAAACGCTGCAGCAGGTAGGAGTTGGTTTCCAAAGTGGCATCTATTGTGCCGGTGTCCAGCCAGATGCTCACTTTCTCCGTCCGGATGGACGCACCACGCTCCAATAGAATATTAATCGCATCGACCAGGAAATACTCCCCCTTCAATTGGACACCTCTTTGCATCTGCTCTTCGATGGCAGAAACCAAGCCTACCCCTTTGTTAAAGTAATAGCAGCCAACCAGGGCAAGGTTGTTGTCGACAGTCGACGGTTTTTCAACCAAGCGGGTAACCCGCCCGGAATCATCCACTTCCGCCACCCCGAAACGGCGCGGGTCGGAGACGGGTTTAACCCAAGCTACGCCATCAGACTTCTCACTGGATAAAAAAGCGAAATCAGTCTCGATCAATGTGTCTGAGTAAACCACGAGCACAGCTCCGTTCAAGAATTCACGCGCCAGCCAAAGAGCGTGGGATTGGCCTTTCATTACTGTTTGAAGGAGGAAATGGGCTGCAAGCCGGGGGTAGTGCTCAGCAATGTAGGCTGGGATTTGCCTCTCACCCAGGTGTGGTCCAACGATGAAAACATATTCAGCGTTCAAGGAAATGGGCAGGGTTTTAAACATATCCAGCAGATGGTCCAGCGAGGTCCTGCCGGCAACGCTGATCAATGGTTTGGGTTTACTCCAGGTGTGGGGGCGCATGCGCGTGCCCCAACCTGCCATTGGGATGACAATTTTCAGGGTATCTGCCAAACTATTCTCCTGTGATGAAAATCACATATCCATTTTACAACCAAAGTGGAAAATATCTAACGATAAAGGAAGAATCCCATTAAAGCCGCAACGATCACCAAGAAAACTGGATTGATTCCCGTGAAGGTCAACAGTAAAAATGAGACTCCAGCAATGAGTATGCCATCCCAGTTGTGAGCCAGGGCAATGCCCCAGGCGGTTTTTTTGACACCAAATACCGCGTAAGCCATATTATAGGCAGTCCAGATCAAGAGACCGATCACGACCGGACGGACAGCTTTAAGCATGGCTGAAACCGTCGGGCTGTCTTTGATGCGAAAGAAATAAACGATCATGATCAGCATCAGAATTGTGGTCGGCAGGATAGTACCTGTCACAGCCAGGATCGCCCCGGGGTATCCAGCCAGTTTATAACCGACGTAAGCTGACACCTGCGGTGCGATCGGTCCAGGTAGTGCGTTGCCGATAGCCAGTGCGTCAGCAAACTCTTCAGGAGTGACCCAGCCGATGCTGACCACCTCTCTTTGCATCAAGCCCATGGAGGCTGGTCCGCCACCCCAGGAGAACAGGGCGACGCGGCTAAACACGATGAAAAGATCCCATAAAAGATTAGCATCCATCATGATTTCCTAAGAAGATGTACGAGAAATAACCTTCCAGCCAATATCCCATTCGAAAGTCTAATATTTCTCGAGTTCTTCAATTTTCTTTTCCATTAAATCGACAGCCCTCATAAGTGTTTCAGAATCAAAGGTAAATTTTGCACCTGCGGCAGCGAACAATTCAGGCAGGGTGACCGTTCCACCAAGGGCGAGGGCTTTGCGGTAGGATGCAACTGCTCCAGCTTGGTCTTTCAGGGCGTTAGCCCAGAGCTGCACCGAACCGAGCTGCGCCAGTCCGTATTCTACATAATAGAAGGGGGACTGATGGATATGGTCCTTGCGCTGCCAACCGGTCTTTTGGGCATCATCCAGACCATCCCAGTCCACACCCAGTATGAAGCGATCCCAGAGCTCACCCCATTTTGTATCGCATTTATCCGGTATGGCGCCATCCTGAGGATTCTCGTACACCCAGTGTTGGAAGGCATCGACCACCGCCATGAACGGCCAAAACAGGATGATGCCTTCGAGGTGTTCGATACGAGCGCGGGCAGCCTCGGTCGGTGTGTACATACCGACCTGTGACAGGTAAGGTGAAGCCAGCAATTCCATAGCCATCGAGGCGACTTCGGCAAACTCCATAGGCACTGACAGCTGCTGGAAGTAACGCAGGTTCGCCGTCTCAAAAACATGGAGCGAATGACCACCTTCGTGAAGCAAGGTCTGGACATCACAGTGCAAGCCGACGGCGTTCATGAATATGAAAGGGCGGTGGATAACATCGAAGGAGGTGCAATAACCACCAGGCGCCTTGTTCTTACGATTATCCAGATCAAGCAAGCCCTCTGTGATCATCGTCTCAAAGTATTTGCTTAGCTGAGGATCAACAAGCCGGAAGATGGAGGCGGTCTTATCCTGTAATTCTTCAATGGATTTAAATGGTTTCAATGGGCTAACGTCGGGTGGATTCAAGGGACGATCGTACCAGCCATCGATCAGGTCCCATGGGCGAAGATTGTCCACCCCCAATTTAGCACGCCGGCGGGCATAGATGCGTCTGGCTGCCGGTACTACAGTGGTTTCAATCGCTTTGTGGAAAGAGTAACAATTTTCGGGAGTGTAATCAAAACGGAGCAGACGCTGCCATTGGTAGGCTCGAAAGTCTTGTTTTTCGGCGTTGGCGGCTATTTTTCTTCTCAGACCCATGTATCTCTGCCAGAGGTCATTGATCACCTGCCGGTCGGCCAACTGGCGGGCGGTGATTGCCTGCCAGGCTTTTTCGCGTTGGTCACGATCGGGGTCTTGAAAAACGGTGAGCATTTGTATCAGTGTACGCTCTTCACCCTGCCAGGTGATGGTCTGGGCGCCTTTGATCTTATCGAATTCAGTGTTTTGTTTTTGTTCTTCTGCCAGCAGCGGCAGGTTGGATTTGCGAAACAGGGCTGCCTCAGCCTGCATATTGCGCAGGGGGATTCTAAATCCCTCCGGTTCGAGGCGGCTTGCCAGTAGTTTTTCCTTCAATTCCTGCTCGGCGGCTTGAACGGAGGGGTAGATCTTGTCGAGGTAGGTATTGAACCGTTCATCGGCTTCTTTATCTGCCGTGTTTACGGTCGTTGCCACAGACAGCCTGTTGTATAGTTCAGAGACATGTTCCGATAGGCGTGACCAGTCCAACAGCCACTGGTTAATATTTGCAGCGTGCAGGTCACGAGCAGACAATTCCTTATAAAATGGTTCGATCTGAGGCCAGGTCCATTTCATTAGGTCTTGCGTCATATTGGGGAGGTTTTCAAACATAAATCACCTTTCTAATCGAGGATGGTTAAATTCGCGAAAGAAGCAATCAGGCGTTTTGTGCCTACGCTTTCGAATACCACTTCAACAGTTTCATCACCGTCATCAGGGCGGCTGTTAAGGACCATGCCTTCACCCCAAAGAGGGTGTTTGATGCGCATGCCAGCGCGGAAGCGGACTTCGATAATCGGAACCGTGCTTTTAAGAGCGGGAACAGTCCACCTGCTTTCCGATTTGGCAAGGTGTCCGAAACTTTGCCCTGTGCGACTTTTGCCATTTAACAATTCAGATGGAATATCGTCCAGGAAACGCGAGGGCAGGGTATATTCGCCAAAACCACGCCCGCCTCGCCGAGCGGCACGGACGAGATAGAGAAGGTCCCTGGCACGCGTGATACCCACGTAGAACAAACGGCGTTCTTCTTCCATCTCTTCAGGTTCATCGAATGAACGGTTGTGAGGTATGAGGCCATCATCCAGACCTATGATGAAGACGGTTCCAAATTCCAGGCCCTTGGCAGCATGCAGCGTGAGCAGGGTGGGTGCGCTGAGCGATTCAGGTATCGTGTCCTGGTCTGAGACAAGGGCAACGTTCTCGAGGAACTCGACCAATGAGCGCTGGTCATATTCCTGGGCGAGGCGACGCAGTTCTGATACGTTCTCCCATCGATCCCTGCCCTCTTCGGTGCCATCATCAAGATGTTCTTTATATTCAATGTCGCTCATGATGCGATCGAACAATTCACTGAGCATCAGAGTGGGCTGCAGAGAACACCAGGAGGAGAGCAATCCAGCAAAGATTGACAACTGGATAAGGCTGCGACCTGTGAAGGATCCCCAGAATGGGGAAGCCTCACCGTGCGCAAGGTCGAGCAGGACGGATCCAGGTGAGGTCTTCACCTGTTGAGCGGCAGCCTGCAAGGCGAGGAGGCTTTTTTCACCTATCCCACGCGGCGGCACGTTGATAATGCGAGTCAGGCTGACCTCATCTGACGGATTGTGGATCAGACGCAGGTAGGCAATCACATCTTTGACCTCGCGCCGGCCGTAAAAGCGCTGGGCACCTACCAGGCGGTACGGCAGACGTGCCCGCAGGAATTCTTCTTCGAGCAAACGAGACTGGGCATTCGTGCGGTACATGACTGCACACTCACCCGCCCCACACCGGCGGTTGGAGACCAACTGAGCAATCGTGTCCACAACGAATGAGGCTTCACCGTAATCATCCGCAGCCTCATAATAAAACACTTTTTCTCCCTGACCACGATCTGTGAAAAGCTGTTTGCGCTGGCGGTGTGAACCCTGGTCTATCACCGCCATGGCTGTATCCAAAATGAGCTGCCTGGAGCGGTAGTTCTGCTCCAGCAAGATGACCTGTGCTTCGGGATAGTCCTGCTCGAAACGCTGGACGTTGCGATAATCGGCGCCGCGCCAGCGGTAGATGGACTGGTCTGGGTCGCCAACCACAAATATATTGCGGTGGAAAGACGCCAGATGTTTAATGAGAAGATACTGGGCCTGGTTGGTATCCTGAAATTCGTCGACCAGGACGTGCATAAAGCGATGCGCATACTTCTCACGAACTGCAGGCTCATTCTCAAGCAGTTGTACGGTCCATAAAAGCAGGTCATCGAAATCCAGCGCATTGCTGGAAAGGAGAATTTCCTGATAGCGGGAATAAATGCGCTTGACAACCTCATCGCGATAGGTACTGACCGGATATTTCTCAACCCGGATCAACTCATTCTTGGCGCGGGAAATATTGGCGTGGACAGCAAGCGGGCGGTAGTTTTTTTCATCCAGATCCAGGCTGCGGATGGTTTTCTTGATTAGAGCCAGCTGGTCGTCAGCATCATAAATGACGAAGTTATCGTTAAAGGGTAGATATTTCGCTTCCCGTCTCAAGAGGCGGGCGCAGGTGGCGTGAAAAGTTCCAATTTGAATACCCTGCTTGAACTCTTCCCCCAGCAGTTGAGCGACCCGGTTTTCCATTTCGCGGGCAGCCTTGTTGGTGAAAGTGACCGCCAGCATCTGGTAAGGACGAACACCAGCGTGACCGATCAGGTAAGCGATGCGTTGGGTCAACACGCGGGTCTTACCCGACCCGGGTCCGGCCAATACCAGGATGGGTCCGGCACCAGCCGTAACAGCCTGGCGCTGCCGGGGGTTGAGATGATCGAGAAACTCCAATTACTTTCCCTTCAATTCCGAGGTACAGTACGGTCAGCGAACAGCCTGGATGACGATGGTTAAGAAGCAGAACGGGCAATCTTTTGTGGTCAGATCGGTCGTGGCTGAAGCAGGTTGCTTCCGGAGTCGATTGATGCCCTTGATCACCAGGAAGATGACCAAGGCAATAATGAGGAAGTCAATGGTACTGTTAATGAAGAGACCGTAGTTGAGGGTTGGCGCGCCGGCTGCCTGAGTCTCAGCCAGTGTCCTGTAACTCTGCTTATCCAGGCTGACGAACAGATTGGAGAAGTTCACACCGTTCAGCCATAATCCGATTGGCGGCATGATGATATCGTTGACCAGGGAGCTGACAATCCTGCCAAAGGCACCGCCGATAATGACGCCGACTGCCAGGTCAACCAAGTTGCCGCGCATGATAAATTCCTTGAACTCTTTCAACATTATTTCTCCATGTGATGAAGGATGAGGACTGAGATGATTGTACCGTCACGCCATATGCCTGTCAACGCGATGAGTATGGAACAGATGAAGAGAAATGGTTTTTCACGAAAAGGGTGTTGACGATGATTTAAATTAGTGTATAATCTTAGTGCATAATTGCTTATGAGGTAGTTAAAAAGGTGGCCATAATCATGGTCAACCTTTTTACAAACCACATATATTGAGGATGTATTGATGCCCAATCAGCTATTGAACGTGAATGGCCTCGAGACCCACTTTCAGACTCGCGAAGGGGTGGTTCATGCTGTGAATGGTGTCTCCTTCACCTTAGATGAAGGCGGAACCATGGGGCTGGTGGGAGAAAGCGCATGCGGAAAAACCGTGACCATGCTTTCCCTTCTGCGTCTGATCCCTATGCCACCTGGTAAGGTTGTAGCGGGCAGCGCGGTTCTTCGGGGACAAGATTTGTTGAAGATGACAGATGAAGAAATCCGCAGCGTCCGCGGTGCTCAAATCAGTATGGTCTTTCAGGACCCAATGACATCATTCAACCCCGTATTAACTATCGGCCGGCAGGTATCAGAGCCGCTGGAGGAACATCTGGGTATGTCTCATGCGCAGGCATACAAACGTGTTGCAGAATTGCTCGAGATGGTGGGTATTCCAAAAGCTAAAGACCGGTTAAACGATTACCCGCACCAATTCTCGGGAGGTATGCGCCAGCGTGTGATGATTGCCATGGCTCTAGCATGCGCTCCACAGATCCTGATTGCTGATGAGCCGACCACAGCTCTGGATGTTACCATCCAAGCCCAGATCATTGAGCTGGTCAAGCGGCTTCGTGACGAACTGGGTATGGCAATTATCTGGATCACGCATGACCTGGGTATTATTGCTGGCCTGGCGCAACGCGTGATTGTCATGTACGGTGGCTACTTTATCGAAGAAGCCTCAGTCAAAGAATTATATGGCAATCCCCAGCATCCATATACAATTGGTTTACTGGGCAGCTTACCACGTTTGAACGAGAGTGGACATCAGCGGTTGGTTTCCATTGATGGGTCACCCCCAGTCCTGATGGAGAAACCCAACTCATGTCCCTTTGCACCGCGGTGCAATTATGCCATCGAGCACTGCTGGCAGGAGAATCCTGTCTTGGAGACAATCGCACCAGATCACCGCGTAGCATGCTGGGTAGATTCTCAAACCAGGAGCGCGCGCTAATGAAGTCCAAAAAAGTTTTGCTGCGTGTAGAGAATCTGGTAAAATACTTCCCCATCATGCAGGGAATTATCATCCAAAAGCAGGTTGGCGCGGTACACGCCGTGGATGATGTTTCGTTCGATATTTACAAAGGTGAGACTTTAGGTCTGGTTGGTGAATCAGGGTGTGGTAAATCTACCACAGGGCGTACCATTCTACAGCTATACCGTCCATCTTCAGGCTCAGTCCATTTTGATGGTAAGGATCTGGTACAAATGAAAGGTGAAGAGTTGCGCAAGATGCGCCGTAAGATGCAGATGGTCTTTCAGGATCCCTATGCCAGTCTTAACCCACGCATGACCGTGGGTGAGATTATTGGTGAACCCTTGATCATCCACAACGTGGCGAGTGGAAAAGAGGTCCAGGAACGCGTGGAACACCTGCTTGAACTGGTCGGCATGAACCCGTCTTTCGAGAATCGTTATCCACACGAGTTCTCGGGTGGTCAGCGCCAGCGCATCGGAGTGGCGCGCGCACTGGCATTACAACCGGAACTAATCGTTTGTGACGAACCTATTTCAGCACTGGATGTATCCATTCAGGCTCAAGTAGTCAACCTGCTTGAAGACCTGCAAAAACAGTTCAATCTCACTTATCTGTTTATCGCCCATGATCTTTCGATGGTGCGTCACATTAGTGACCGGGTAGCTGTCATGTACCTTGGGTGCATCATCGAATTGACTGGTCGCGATGAGCTATATAGCTACCCCCTGCATCCTTATACGCAAGCGTTGCTCTCTGCTGTGCCGATCCCCAATCCTGTTATTGAAGAAAAACGGCAGCGCATACTATTGCAGGGCGATGTTCCCTCACCGGTAAACCCGCCATCCGGCTGCCGGTTCCGCACACGATGCCAATATGCACAAGAAATCTGTGCTGACCAAAAACCAGCGTGGCGTGAGATAAAGCCTGATCATTTCGTCGCCTGTCATTTTGCTGATCAGTGGCTCTGAGATGATTAATAATAGATAAAAGGAGGTGATTAAAAAGCAGAGTTAAGATAACCATCTTGTTGTTTGATGTAACCGTTTCAATAAAACCCTATTTCAAATGAGGAGAAGAAACAATGCGTAAAATTTATGCTTTATTTGGTCTGTTGATTGTTGCCAGCATGGTATTAACTGCCTGTGGACCTCAACCGACAGCCGAGCCGCCTCCCGGTGGCCCGCCCGCTACAGAACCCGCTGCCCCCACTGAACCGCCTCCGCCGCCAGAACCGGCTGGCCCCAAAGTCCTGTACCAGACCTTTGGTCCTGGTGATGTCCCGACTCTGGATCCGGCTATCGCCGAAGATACCACTTCAATCCAGGTCATTAACGAGGCCTTCGTTGGTGTGACCAATATCAACGAAGTGACCAATCTCGTCGAACCCGGCATGGCAACCGAGTGGGAAGCTGTCACCAATGCTGATGGCACTGAGACCGTCACCTTCCACCTGCGCAACGATGTACCATGGATTCGCTGGAACGGGGAAGCCGTTGAGACCGTCAAGACCTGCGACGGCTCCGCTGACCGGATGGTGAACGCTAATGATTTTGCCTATGGCATCCAACGCAATCTGGATCCCGTCGTTGCCTCCCCCTACGGCTATCTATTGGGCATGGTGCTCAAGGGCGCTGCTGACTTCAATAACGGCGTAACCACCGATTTCGCAACGGTTGGTGTTGAGGTTGTCGACGACCAGACTATCAAAATGACCTTCATCCTGCCGGCCGTCTACAATGTCCAAATCGCCGGCCTGTGGGTCGCCCGACCGCAGCCCAAGTGGGTGCTCGAAGGCGATTGCGATGGCGCTGTTGAGGCCCGTGGTGAGCGCTGGACCGAGCCTGGCTTCTTCCAGAGCTATGGTCCTTACACCATGAGTGAGTGGATCCATGACTCAACAATGACCCTGGTCAAAAACCCCTTCTGGCCAGGTACCGATGCGATTCCGTCGCCAAAAATCGACGTGATCCATTTCTCGATGCTGGATGAGGCGGTTGCCTTCGCTGATTACGAAGCCGGCAACCTCGATTCTGCCGGTGTCCCGATAGGTGACCTCGACCGCGTCAAAACCGATCCTGTGCTGTCTGCGGAGCTTTATAACGGCGTAAACCTGTGCTCGTACTACTATGGCTTCAATATCACCGCTCCGATTGTTGATGATGTGCGTGTTCGCCGCGCGCTGTCCATGGCAGTCGATCGCAAGAGCCTGGTCGAAAACGTACTCAAGGGTGGCCAGCAACCCGCACAGTGGTTTGCCCGCCCCGGCCTGGCAGGCGCTCCGACCATGGATGATCACCCTGACCTAGGTATTAAGTCTGATGCAGAAGCTGCCAAAGCGGAACTGCAGTCTTACCTGGATGAGAAGGGTGTGACCGCTGATTCGCTTGACCTGACCCTGATGTTCAACACCTCCTCCGGCCACCAGAAGATCGCTGAGGCCATCCAGCAGATGTGGAAGGATACCCTGGGCGTGAATGTCAAACTTGTGAACCAGGAATGGGCAGTCTACCTGGCGACCGTCAAGGGCGCTGAAACCCCGCAGATCTGGCGCATGGGTTGGTGCCCGGATTACCCGGATGCCAACAACTATGATCGCGAAGTCTTCGCTGCCAACGGCTCGTCCAATCCTTACACGGATGGCAAGCCCTCTGGCGGTATCTTCTGGTTCAACCAGTTGTACGAAGACCTCATGAACCAGGCCGCTGTTGAAACCGACGTTGTCAAGCGTGTTGAACTGTACGCGCAAGCGGAGCAGATCCTGGTCTTCGAGGATGCGGTAATCATCCCGATCTATTGGTACGCTCGTAACACTTGCACCAAGCCGTATATCGTCCGCACCTTTGGTACGGGAGGCCAGGAAGCTTATGAAAAGTGGGACATCCTGCCCCACTAAGTAAGTAGTAAGCTTTAGAATGGAAACAGAGAGGGGAGCCTGGCTCCCCTCTCTACTAATCTTAAATCTTTCTTTGACTGGAGAGTTGTGATGGGCCGATATATCATTCGTCGTCTGCTCTATATGGTGGTTGTCATACTGGTTGTCTCAGTAATCACCTTCGGCTTGATGCATGCCATCCCAGGCGGCCCTTTTTCACGTGAGAAAGCATTGCCTGAAGAAACGATAAAGATTTTGAACGAACGCTATCATCTGGATGAACCTTTATGGACACAATATGTTAGTTACGTGTATGCTGTATTGATTCCCCATATCACCACGACACCACCATCGACATCATTGCAAGATGACTTTTTGGTTAATGCCCAGATCGGCTCGGTCTGGATCCGTTGGATGAATTTTGGTCCATCCTTTAGATCACGTAGCCGGACTGTCAATGATATTTTCCGTAGCAATTTACCCGTCTCTGCCCAGTTAGGGACGATGGCGTTGATTATCGCAATTATGATCGGCATGCCACTGGGCATCCTGGCGGCTCTGAAGCAAAATACCATTTGGGATTACCTTGGTATGAGCATTGCCATTTTGGGGGTATCTGTGCCTGTCATTGTGTTAGGACCAATCTTCGTTTGGCTCTTTGGTGTGGCATTAAAATGGTTCCCACCAACAGGTTGGGGCGCAAAACCGCCCTATCTCCTGGGTTTTCTGCCAAGCAATTTGGGCTGGGACTTCTTCAAATTTGCGATCATGCCCTCGATCGCGTTGGGTTTGGGTTCGTCCGCCGTCATTGCACGCCTGACCCGGGCATCTTTGCTTCAAACCGTGCACGAAGATTACATCCGCACGGCTCGTGCCAAAGGCTTGCCTGAACGCCTTATCATTATTCGCCATGCCCTCAAGAATTCAATGATCCCGGTTGTTACCATCCTTGGCCCGCTCTTTGCGGCTTTGGTGACCGGTACGTTTGTGACCGAGCTGATGTTCGGTATTCCTGGGATGGGAAAATATTTTGTGACCAGCATTACAAACCGGGACTACCCGGTCATCATGGGAACCATCCTGCTGTATGCTGTCTTTTTAGTGATCGCGAACTTGGCTGTTGATATTACATACGGGTATCTCGATCCGCGCATTCGCTACGATTAAAGTTGAGGAGAGTATCCATGGCACAGATGAAACTTGTACCGGAAGCCCTCGGCTCAGGCGGCATGCCGCTCACGCATAAGCGCGAGAGTTTATTTCAAGATGCTTTCAGGCGTTTGGTTCGGAATCGAGCGGCAGTGGTCGGTGGCACCATTATCCTCCTGCTCGTCCTGATGGCAATTTTCGCGCCACTGATCGCTGTTAAGTCCTATGAAGTGCAGGTTTTGGTAGATCAAAATGTGGTCCCCGAGTGGATCACAAAGATTTTCCGGAGCATGGAACCATATGCCAGGTTTTCGAATGATTACCCTCTGGGTGCAGATTATGTTGGGCGCGACCTGTTCAGCCGCATTCTCTATGGTGCGCGAGTATCCCTGACAGTAGCGTTCATTGGTCCCATGATCAGCCTGCTCATCGGTGTGATTTACGGCAGTATTTCGGGCTACTTCGGCGGTCGCGTGGATAACATCATGATGCGTATCGTGGATGTCCTGTACGCCTTCCCCAGCCTGTTGTTCATCATCCTCCTGCTGGCTTTCTTCCGTTCTACCCTAACCCACCTCGAGCCGGGCACATTTGCCTACGCCCTCGGCCAATGGGACGCCAAGATGGGTGGCTTACTATTCGTCTTTATCGGCATTGGCCTGACTGCCTGGGAGACCATGGCCCGACTCACGCGTGGACAGGTACTCTCCATCCGCGAGAAGGAATTTATCGAAGCCGCGCACACGATTGGGGCTGGCAACCTGCGTATCATGTTCCGCCACATCCTGCCCAACATTCTTGGCCCGCTGATTGTTGCTGAAACTCTGGCTATTCCAGGATATATCGGTACTGAGGCCTTTCTTTCTTTCATCGGCCTGGGCGTGAACCCGCCGACCCCCTCCTGGGGCGCGATGATCTCGGATGGTGCCACAGTCATCCGCACCTATCCAAACCAGACCATCCTCCCCGCGCTGGCTCTAGCCATTACCATGTTTGCTTTCAACTTCCTCGGCGATGGTCTGCGGGATGCGTTGGATCCCCGCTTGCGCGGTACTCAATAATCGTAGCGCCATCTTGGTGCTCATCACCTTTGGCTGGATGGGGTATTCACGCATCATCCGCGGGGATATCCTATAAAGCGGTGATATTTTCCCCTTGGATCTGCCCTGCTTTTATCTGCGGCATACCAAGGGGAAATTGACTTTTTCAGACTGGGTCAAGCTCTGACCTTACTGGTAATCAGTAAAAGTCAGAATCCTGGTCGCGTTTAACCCTCCCGCAAATCAGAAGATTGATGAATTTGCTACTTGTAATATCTACGAGATATCTGATATAGTCCTGTAAAGGAGTATGGCAGTGTCCAGAAGATATGTTTTTTACATAAATGGTTTGATCCTGGGTCTGGCAGTGGTGTTACTGGCTGCGTGCCAACCTAAGGTTCAGGTTACTCCCACTGCACGACCTGTGGTAATAAAACCAAGTTTCACAGCGACACCGGTTCCAATACCCAAGCCGAAGGCTTTGATCGTTTGTCTTGGTCAAGAGCCTGACACGCTCTATCCTCTCGGGAATCCGAACGCGGCAGGGCGCAGCGTGCTCTCTGCCATTTATGATGGTCCTATCGATTCAGTTAATTTCAAATATCAACCGGTAATATTAAGAAAAATTCCGAATATCGTTGATGGCGACGCATTCCTGGAACCGATCACCGTGGGTGTTGGCGACAAAGTGGTCGATGCTGATGGAAATCTGGTCACATTGTCTACCAGCACCAAGACCCGTGTTTATCCCAGTGGCTGCCGCAGCGCAGACTGCATTGTTGAATATGCTGGTATGAGTGAGCTCATCATGGACCAGATGGGGGCAACTTTTAAACTACTGCCAGATTTAGAATGGTCAGACGGTACCCCATTAACGGCTGATGATTCGGTATATGCCTTCGACCTGGCGTCTGATGACGACACCCCCGGCTCCAAGTATCTGATCGACCGGACGGAGTCTTATGAGGTCATTGACGATCAAACTGTTACCTGGACCGGAATGCCAGGTTATCTTGATCCGACATATTTTACGAATTTTTGGTCTCCAGCACCACAACAGGGTTGGGGGGATTTCGATGCAAAGGAACTGCTCAGTGCTGACGTGGCGACGCGTTCACCAATCGGTTGGGGTGCATATGTCATCAAGGAGTGGATTCCCGGGGATTCAATCGTTCTTACTAAAAACCCGCTCTACTTCCGGGCCGAGGAAGGTGTTCCGAAACTGGATACCGTCACCTTCCGTTTTATTGAAGATCCGAATGCTGCGGTGAGCGCACTATTGAATGGCGAATGTGACGTGCTGGATCCGAGCATCCGCCTGGATGGTGAGGTCGGTCTGCTGCTGCAATTGAAGGTCTCCAAACAAATCCAGGCATTATTCGCTCCTACCACGTTAATTGAACGACTGGATCTTGGTATTCGACCAGCTACCTACGATGATGGTTATACTCCCGGTTTTAGCAGTGACAGGCCGGATATTTTCGGTGATAAACGCACCCGCCAGGCAATCGCCATGTGCCTGGACCGTCAAAAGGTTGTAGATACTGTCCTGTTCGGTCAGTCGGTTGTGCCTGATACATATTTGCCACCAGATCATCCACTTCACAACCCCGATATTAAAGCATATGAATTCGATGTGACTGCCGCCACGCGCCTGCTGGACGAAGTCGGATGGAAAGACCACGATAGTGATCCATCAACCCCGCGCCAGGCGCAGGGGGTGGAGAATATCAGAGCAAATGCACCTCTCCTGTTGGATTACGTGACAACTTCAGCCGTCCAGCGAAGGCAGGTGGTCGAAATCCTGAGCCAATCGCTGGCGGAATGCGGCATAGGTCTAAATATCAAGTTCATGAGTAAGGATGAATTATACGCAGCAGGACCTGCAGGACCGCTTTTCGGTCGGAAATTCGACCTGGCGCAATTTGCAATGGGGACAAATGGTTTGGAAATGCCCTGTACGTGGTTCACCACTTCCCAAATCCCGAATGAGAAAAATATATGGATCGGGACCAATGTCAGCGGTTATCGCAACACGGATTTTGACAAAGCCTGCCTGGTCATCAATCATTCATTACCTGGAGAAGCAGAATATTCGGAAGCATATTACAGGACGCAGGCGATTTTTGCTGATGACCTTCCATCCATTCCGCTATACCTGAGGATAAAGGTTGCCGCCAGCCGACCGGACCTGTGTAATTTCAACGTGGATCCAACCACGACCAGTGACTTGTGGAATATCGAAGTATTCGACATCAATGCAAGTTGTATTCCCTGACAGGCTTGTCAGCCAATCACAGTCACCCAATTGCCTTATTGAGTGGGGTGTGTAATTCCTAATTATCGCTACCATTTAGAGCGTGAATCATGCCTCTTTTCGCGCTTCAATATCATCGTTGGAAACCGGTCTTGTATCGAACACGAATAATATTTACTAAAACCCTACTCGCTCTCATGATGGGGATGATGGCTTGTGAGCCCCATACGCCTGTCAGCGTGGCTCCTGTTGTGACAGAATTACCTACACCAGGGAGTTCGCGGGCTGCAATGATCAGATTCGCGATCCTTAGCGACATAACCACAACAAATGTATGGGCGCTGTTCGATAAAGCCGGGGCCTCCTTCCCGAATTACGCCGTTCAAGGAGATTATTGGGCCTCCTTGTATAAGCTCTCTGATCAGCGTTTCGACTTTATCCCATTCACCGCTGATGGTTTTCCATCGGAATTTATTCAGGATGGAGACTTCATCACATCGGTGGTAAAAGTACATCCTGGCTGTAAGTGGTCGGATGGTTCCGAATTGACCGCCAATGATGTTGCTTTTACTACCAATACAGCCCTGGCATTCGAACTTGGCTTGTACTGGAAGACTGCCTACAATCCTGAGTATCTGGCGTATGTCGAAGCAGTTGACAGCCATACTGTCAAGTACTTTTTCAAAAAAAGCCCCGGTTTGTCAGAATGGCAATTTGGAACTTTGCTCGGTCCAATCGTAAATAAAACGTATTGGGCGCCAAAGATCGTTGACGCTACTGCCCTATTACCCCCCGTTGAGATGCGCGCTTCCATCAGCGAGTTGGAAGATCAAGCCGCCATGTTGCAAAAGGAAATCGATGACTTGAACAAAGAACTTTCCAATCTGGAAGTGAACAGCAGTGCATACAGGACAAAAAAAACAGTATTGGAAGATAAACAGGCCGACTTAAACAGGATAAAAACCAAGATCGAGGCGAAGCAAACCGATTATCAAACAGTACTGACCAAGACCCAGATAGCGTTATATAAACTGGATAATATCGGCGAGCCTACCTTTGGTCCATGGAAATTTAGCCATCGCGAGAACGGAACACTAATTGAAAACACCATCAATCTACAGAATCCCTTCCTCGGTATGGTTGTAGAAGAGTACTCAAATGGTGGATATCTATCTTATCAAGCCAACGGATCATACAGGTTCCAGGCATATGGTGAACCGGCAGGTGATAAGGTCCTGGAATATCAGGCAGGGCCCTTTTTTAAAAATGCCAAATACACTGTTTATCGCGATGAGGCTTCAGCGGTGCTTGCTTTGCGTAATGACGAAGTTGATTTTCTCTTGACCCCTGATGGATTATCCTTATATTCCGTAGAGGTATTGTCTGGTGACCCGGACATAAAAACCATTCGCAATAGACGAAGTGATATACGATACCTGGCATTTAATCATGCCAACCCTTACCTGGCAGTCCGAGCTTTTCGACGGGCGATAGCATGCGTGCTCAATCCGGTTTTCCTAACACAGGAGTTACTCCAAGGTCAGGCTGAACCGGTTGATACCTGGCTGCCGGTGAGCAACGGGTTCTGGTACAACCATGATGTGCCTGTGCTCTGTCAAGGGATGGATAATGAGGCTCGATTAACGGAATCGGTTCGGATCTTGAGGGATGCCGGCTACACCTGGGATAAAGAGCCTGTTTGGAATGAAGAGACCAGAAGTGTTGATCCAGGGTATGGACTCAAAATGCCTGATGGTCAATATATGCCTGAAGTAAGCTTACTAGCACCCAAGGCTGCTTACGATCCCCTCCGGGCGTCTACAGCCATCTATATCGAGCAGGTTTCTCGATCTTTGGGTATTCCAGTAACGACAAAGTTGAGTGAGTATAACGACCTGGTGGTGGATGTATACGGGACTGGAGCTTTTGACATGGCACTTTTAGGCTGGAAGGTCAGCATCTACCCTGAATATCTGTGCACCTTTTTTGATCAAGTAAATGGGAATCCATATCACTTTCAATATGAGCCTTTAAAAGAAAAATGCCTTGAGTTTCTGACCGAGACGGATATGAATAAAGCCCGTGATGTGCTTTTCGAAATCCAGGACCTTTTGGCTGCAGAGTTGCCAGCTGTCGTCCTATATGCCACATCTGTCTATGATGCTTATCGTAACCTGGACTACCCTTACATATACAATGTAGATGGCATCGGTCCTGGTTTGTATGGTGCGCCAGCCTTGGCCATGCCAGGCAGTCAATGAACTTCGGGGTTACAGGTCAGACAGGCTTATTCACTATGCCTGTAAAGGAAATTTCTTTGCTATAATTCAGCCACTTCACATTTCATGGAGATAACTCGTGGCAGATAACAACAAGCCTCCCCTGCTTGAAGTAAAAGACCTGAAAACATATTTTTATACCGAGGATGGCGTTGTCCGGGCAGTAGACGGGGTAGACTTTTGCGTTTATCCGGGTGAGGTCCTTGGCCTGGTGGGTGAATCGGGTTGCGGAAAAAGTGTCACTTCGCTTTCGATCATGCGGTTGATCGCCCCACCAGGAAAAGTGGAATCAGGAGAGATCTGGTTCGATGGCAAGGATTTGTTAACCTTTTCGGAGAATGAAATGGTCAAGATACGTGGTGACCGGATCTCAATGATATTTCAACAACCACAAACCAGCCTGAACCCGGTTTTTACCGCTGGCGACCAGGTCGCAGAAGTCCTTCACATTCACGAGAAATTGAAGGACAAGGTTGCCTGGGATCGGGCGGTTGACCTTCTGCAGCTGGTTGGTATTCCAGATCCCGAAAAGCGTGCAAAATCATATCCTCATGAGATGTCCGGTGGACAGGCTCAGCGTGTCATGATAGCGATGGCGCTTGCGCTGCAACCCAAGCTTTTAATTGCAGATGAACCGACCACGGCACTGGATGTCACCATACAAGCCCAGATCCTGGACCTGATGCGCAATTTGCGTAAGGATTTTGGCGCCTCTGTTATCTTGATCACCCATGATCTGGGTGTAATTGCTGAAATGGCTGAACGGGTAGCGGTTATGTACGCCGGGGTTATAGTTGAGCAGACCGATGTGAATTCGCTTTTCGAGCATCAGCTTCATCCATACACGCAGGGATTGATAGGCTCCATACCTGTACTGGGCAAGATAAAAAACCGGCTGGATGTAATACCGGGTTCAGTTCCAAATTTGGTTGACTTACCGGCGGGATGCCGCTTCACACCGCGCTGCAGGAGACGCATGGAATACGGATTAAAAATCTGTTCTGAGATTGAGCCTGAGCTGAAAGAAGTTATGACCGGGCATTCCGTGCGCTGCTGGTTATATCAAGATGCCGAGAACCATACAGCCCCCCTGGAGTACAGCAGACAGTTGCATTGGAGCAATCAATGAGCGAAGAGTCAAAATCCGTCGATACCATTAAAAAAGATCTGATCGAGGTAAAAAACCTCGTGAAGTACTTCCCGGTGCGGGCAGGTCTATTGCAGCGTGTTACCGCCTGGGTACAAGCGGTGGATGATGTCAGTTTTGTAGTACGCCAGGGTGAGACACTTGGTCTGGTAGGTGAATCCGGCTGTGGCAAGACGACAGTCGGTCGCACAATGCTGCGCCTGGTCGAACCCACTTCGGGTGCGGTGGCATTCGATGGGAAAGATATCCTTCAACTGCGAGGCCAGGCACTCAAGGAAATCCGCCGTGATATGCAAATCATATTTCAGGATCCATATGCATCGCTGGATCCACGCTTACCGATCGGTGAGGCGGTCATGGAGGGTTTAAACATCCATAAAATCGGCACTCCAAAAGAGCGTTTCGAGATCATGATCGAGACGTTGAAGAAGGTCGGACTGGAAGATTACCATGCGCGGCGCTATCCACACGAATTTTCAGGCGGCCAGCGCCAGCGTATTGGAATCGCACGCGCCCTGGCTTTGCGTCCCAAATTTATTGTCTGCGACGAACCCGTCTCGGCATTGGATGTCTCGATCCAATCACAGGTTCTCAATATCCTCAATGACCTTCAAGCGGAATTTGGACTGACATATCTATTCATTGCACATAACTTGAGTGTTGTTGAGCACATCTCCAACCGGGTGGCGGTCATGTACTTGGGGAAGATCGTTGAACTGACCAGACGCGAAGAGCTTTTCCGCAACCCTCTGCATCCATACACACAGGCATTAATGTCGGCTATCCCGGTCGCTGATCCCCATTTGAAACGTGAGCGTGTGATCCTGAAAGGTGACGTACCAAGTCCTCTCAATCCACCGAAAGGATGCCGCTTCCATCCACGCTGCCCGATAGCGGTGGAACAATGCTCTCATGAGGAGCCCGTTTTTCGCGAGGTTGGCGCGGATCATTGGGTCGCGTGCTGGATGGTTAAGTAATCCAATTCCGATAATAAAAATCCCACATGCCTGTTCCATGTGTGCTTATTGTTGATGATCAACGAGACATCGTCCGATTGCTCCACGCGACGTTGGATACTCTTGGGCATGATCTGAATGTCATTGAAGCCCCCTCTGGTGAAGAGGCGCTACTCGAGGCATCACACCGCAAGATAGACCTATTGATCGCTGATTACCGGCTGCCGGGGATCTCTGGCCTCGATTTGGTAAAGAAAATCAGTGTTCTCAACCCGGATATCAAGGTGATCCTGATCACTGGTATGGCGGATAAAAAAGTTCGAGACGAGATTATTGCTGCAGGCGCTTTTGCGTTCTTTGACAAACCGATCCCACTGGCTGACTTCCTGGATGCGGTTGAACGCTGCCTGGATCTAACCCGAACGATCTTTCCACCCGAAGATGGATCCACAGATCCCACACAACAAAAAACCCTTTCGGACCTGTTGACAGGTTATCGCAAAGAATTAGGGGCAGAAGCGATCATCCTGCTTAGTGACCGTGGTCGCGTCCTGGTGCGGGCTGGCGCTTTCCATGATAGCAGCATGGAAGTATCCCTGCTTTCTACATTGATAGCAATATTCAACATCAGCCAGAAAGTTGCACGCATCGTACACCAGGAAATGCCATCCAATCTTCACATATATGAGGGTGGTGACCAGGATTTGATCATGCTACCCGTGGATGCCGCCCATGCCCTGGTAATAGCCGGGGAGAAGATCGCCCAACCTGACAGGATCATCGAAAAGATGAATACTCTAAGGACGCTTCAGGATGGAATAATCAAAGTGCTACGGTCAATCGGTGTAGCTTCCTCACAGTTGGATATAATAACCCCGATCATATATCCTAAGGCGGAAGACGCTGTGGAAACGGAAGCAGGGGCGGATGATTTGGAAGACCTGTTGACCCGCACGACAAAGAAAAAACTCAAACCCGATGAGGTGGATTCTTTTTGGGACACAGCACTTAACAAGCAAAACCTTGTACAAACAGACCCTGACAGACTCTCCTATGAGCAGGCTCGACAACTAGGGTTGACCCCGGACGAGGAAGATAAGTAGACATTGCTGGTTCGGTTGCCATATGTTACAATTTCGCCCTCACTTCGGGACGTACTAGGGGCGTGGTGCAACGGCAGCACACCGGCCTTTGGAGCCGTGGATCTTGGTTCGAATCCAGGCGCCCCTGCCTCTTTCTACCCACTGGGTATAAACCGCGCAGACGGGATCTCTTAAGCCAAATTAAGACAGGCATTGCGTCGCCCCGTGGGCAGCGTAAGCCCGTTTTTTGTTCCAGGAGATAATTATGAAATCTACCGCCGTGCTCCTCGCCGCCGGCCAGGGTACAAGAATGAAATCGGACCAACCGAAAGTAATGTTCTCTATTGCTGGCTGGCCTTTGATCCGGCATGCTCTCGTGAGCGCGAAAGATGCCAGCAGCGAGAAGCCTGTTGTGGTGGTTGGACATGGAGCCGAGGCAGTGCAAGATTATATTGGCGACTCTGCCCGGTGCGTACTTCAGGAACCGCAGCTTGGGACAGGGCATGCAGTCCAGCAAAGCGAATCGATCCTGCGAGGTCAGACTGATTATGTCCTTGTTAGCTACGCCGACATGCCGCTATTACGAGGTAAAACACTCAAACGGCTTGTTGACACGCAGATCCGGAATGCAGGACCGATCACAATACTGACCGTACAGGCCGACGACCCGCGCGGTTTTGGTCGCATTATACGTAAAACCGATGGAACGGTGAGGGCGATTGTTGAAGAGACACAGGCGACAACTGAAGAGAGGCTCATTGGGGAACTAAATGTCGGCGCGTATTGTTTCGTGGCTGCCTGGTTATGGGATGCGCTTAAACGAATTCCTCTTTCCCCAAAAGGTGAGTATTTCTTAACCGACACCATTGGTCTGGCATTTGCAGATAATCTTCCTGTCGAGGCAATGATGATCGATGATCCAGCCGAAGCGATCGGAATAAACACCCGCGCCCATCTTGCTGAGGCGGAAATGCTCATGCGCCGGCGTATCAACGAGGCTTGTATGTCAGCCGGCGTGACAATGATCGATCCCCAATCCACTTACATCGAGGCCGGCGTGACCATTGGTCGTGACACGGTTATCTGGCCTAATACTTTTCTGCAGGGAGATACGCAAATCGGCAAGCGTTGCAGTATCGGTCCAAACACCATCGTCCGGGATACGAAAATCGGCAGCAATTGTAAAGTGCTGGCCTCGGTGTTGGAAGGTGCCATCCTTGAAGACCACGTAGAGATGGGACCATTCGCTCACCTGCGAAAAGGGGCTCATCTCGCCAGGGGTGTTCATATGGGGAACTTTGGTGAGGTAAAAGATTCCTACCTTGGTGCGGGTGTCAAGATGGGTCATTTCTCATATATTGGGGATGCCAGGGTCGGTGCGGAAACCAACATAGGTGCAGGGACCATCACCTGTAACTACGATGGCAAGAAAAAGCATTCGACTGAGATTGGTGAAAAGGTTTTCATTGGAAGCGATACGATGCTGGTCGCGCCATTGAAGGTGGGTAAGCGTGCCCGCACTGGTGCAGGTTCAGTGGTGACAAAGGACGTTCCCCCTGATACCCTGGTCGTAGGGATGCCGGCCAGGGCTGTTCGTAAATCGGAGAAGCGTGATGGCGGTTGAGTGGGGTTTGCTGGGGGCCATCATTTTGTTCGTATGCGATCTGGGCATAGCCGCGACGCGCGTCAGCATGTTACAAGCGCGACCGTCACGCCTGAGGTCTTACCATGACAAGCGACCCAAAGCGGTTGAGCGGGTATCAGCCCTGCTCGAAAACCCGCACCTGCGACCATCCTTGCGCCTTAGCCAGACCCTGACACGTTTCTTTTTGGCAGGGTTGGTCTTTTTACTGGTGCAAGGACAGGCAAGAGATTCTGGATTTCTACTATTAATCCAGATAGGAGGCATTTTGCTCCTGGCTCTGATCATGCTGGTTGCAGAGTTTACCATTGAGAGCAATATCATGCATGATCCGGACCGGTGGGCGCTTCGTCTGGTGAATTTTGGGCGTGTACTTGTGATCGTATTCTACCCGCTGGTCGTTCTACCACTATTGGTTCATCGCCCAAAAGGTGCACCTCAAAGCACCACCCAGGTGACCGAGGATGAGCTCAAGACATGGATCGAAGCCGAAGAAGAGCCGGGCAGCCTGGAGCGTGAAGAGCGGCAGATGATTTATTCGATCTTTCAATTGGGTAATACTCTGGTACGCGAGATCATGCTGCCGCGCATGGATATCCTTGCTTTGGAGGTAAACACACCCATTCCGGAGGCAGTGCAGGTTTTAATCAGGTCGGGTCATTCGCGAGTCCCGGTGTATGAATCGAGGGTGGATAATATCAAGGGTTTGCTTTATGCCAAGGATCTTTTACAGATAATGAATCTAAAATCCAAAAAACCAGATCTGCGCGGTCTGCTCCGGCCGGCATATTTTGTGCCCGAGACGAAAAAAGCTGACGAATTACTGGCAGAGATGCAGTCCCGTCGCATCCACATGGCTGTCGTCGTGGATGAGTACGGTGGCGTAGCCGGGCTGGTGACGCTGGAGGATATCGTTGAAGAGATCATCGGAGAGATCCAGGATGAGTACGATCAAAGTGAAGAAGTACTATACCAGTCTACCGGCCAGGATGAGTATGTTTTTCAAGGACGCATCGACCTGGATGATTTCAACCAGGTCATCGGCAGCCACCTGTTAAAAGTCGAAACAGATACGCTTGCCGGGTTTATCTTCAATCAAATGGGACGTGTGCCACAAGAAGGCGAGACGATCGAAGTTGAGGATCTGCTGCTTACCGTTGAGCAAGTCAGCGGGCGGCGCATCCGCCGCGTGAGGGTAAAGCGTATGCCGCATATCGAGGAGAAAAAGGGTCATGACAGTATTGACTGATACAGAGAGAAAAGCCCTGATCAAAATAGCTAATGAAGCCAGGCGTCAGGCTTATGTGCCGTATTCCAATTATCGGGTGGGTGCTGCCCTGCGGACGACGGACGGACGGATCTTCACCGGGGTTAATGTGGAGAATGCTGCCTACCCGACAAGTATATGCGCCGAACGCGTAGCTGTATTTAAAGCCGTATCCGAGGGTACGCATCGATTCGAAGCCATCGCCGTGGTCACCGACAATGGCGGCTCGCCATGTGGTGCGTGCCGTCAAGTGTTGGCCGAATTTGGCCTGGATACTCTCGTACTGATCGCCGACGGCAGAGGCAGGCTCATCCAGGAGACGACTGTCGCAGGCTTGCTTCCCGACGCTTTCACGCCGGCTGATCTGGATAAAATGTGATCGGAGACCTGATAACCGAGCTCCCTTGCTTCCAACTTGCTGATGAAACAACCGCGTTCCTTTCGGGCTGAGGCCGTTGTCCTCCGGCATAGTGACTGGGGTGAGGCTGACCGCCTGCTGACGATTTTTACGCGTGAGGCAGGCAAGACACGTGCCATAGCCAAAGGGGCTCGAAAAATTCGCTCGCGTAAAGCCGGGCATCTGGAACCATTCACCCGTGTACGCCTCATGCTGGCGCGCGGCCGAGACCTGTTCATCGTCACCCAGGCAGATACAGTGGATGCCTACCAGCCTATACGCGAAGACCTGCTGAGGACAGGCTATGCTGCTTACGTGATAGAACTTCTCGACCGGTTTGTCTACGATGATGAGGGGGCGAATCCAACCATCTTCCACCTGTTGACCGAAACACTCTCCCGTCTGTGCTGCGAGCCGGAGCCGCGCCTGGTAGTGCGCTATTACGAGATGCGGATGCTTGACCAGGTAGGCTTTCGGCCCAGGTTGTTTGAGTGCACGAACTGCGGGGAGAAGATCAAGCCCGAAGACCAGTTCTTTTCAGCCGCTCAGGGCGGGGTATTATGCCCGCGCTGCGGCAGGGACCTACCGGGAGTGCGCACGGTTTCGATGGAGACATTAAAGTACCTGCGCCATTTCCAGCGCAGTTCATACAAAGAAGTCCAGCGTGCCCATCCTTCAGCAGCCATTCAGAACGAGTTGGAAGCACTGATGCAGTATTACCTGACGTATTTGTTGGAACGCGGGCTGAACACGCAGGTTTTTTTGAAGATGGTCAGAGGTGGGTAAAACGAGCGATGGAGCTGTCTGTCACTTTTTGACCTGTCCTGCCCAGTTGATCACAGACAACCAGGCAGCCGGCTTGACTAGCCAACACATGTGCCGCCAGAAGAGGCGTTGCAAGGTGTGACTGCGGAGGTTATATAAGATATATGAATGGTGGTACGGGCGGTCAAGGCGAATCCCATGGGGCTGAAGATGATACGCTGTTTGTAATCCCGGAACGAGAAGTCCTGGCAGGTGAAGGCATCGGGCAGTGCCTGAGCAGCGAGGCTGGCATAGCCTAGTGAGACAATCGCAGCAACGAATGATCCGACACATGTCACCGTGGTCAATCGTGTTCGGGCAGTAATGCCAGGCGTAACAAAATGAAAACAACCAGCGCTACGATGATCAACAAGAGGGCGATTGGTTGAGCAGCGTTCAGGCCAAAACCTCCGAAACGCTCATACACCAACACCGGTACAATTTTTGGGTGGTATGCCAGGATAACAACCGCGCCGAACTCGCTGATGCCGCGTGCCCACATCATGACTGCCCCACCCAGTACCCCGCGCCAGGCCAGCGGTAGGGTCACATGCCAGAAGGCCTGCCAGTGGCTGGCCCCGTCCGTCATAGCGACACGCTCCAGTTGCTCGTCCACCATGGCAAAGGCCTCGCGGCTCAAATTGACTAGGAACGGCAGGCTGACGAAGAGCATGGCGACCACGATGCCAGCCAGGTTGTCGATGAACGTAATGCCCAGCGGATACAGCCATTGACCGAGCAACCCGCGCCGACCGAAGACCAACAGCAGAGCGACGCCAGCGGCGGTATGCGGGATAACGATGGGCAGGTTGACAATGGCTTCCAGCAGGCGTTTGCCGCGAAATTTACGGCGCGCCAGCAGGTAGGCCAACGGGACACCACTTCCCAGTGCCAGGGCTGTGGCAATGGCCGCTGCACCGAAGGTCAGCCCGATGGATTGCAAAACCTCCGGATCGCCGAAGGCGGCCAGGAAATCCGCCGGGGTGGTCGAGAGCAGGGTGCTGATCAGCGGCAGGAGGACGAATAGCACGAGCAGACCGCCAGCGATGGAGAAGAACAGGTCAAAGACGAGGCGCTTGCGGTTCAGGGGACCTCCGCAGGGATGCACAGCGATTGCAGGGCGGTAGGGGTACGCGAATAACCGTTGCATAGTGCAGGATCAAACAAGGGATGGTAATCCGCCTCCATGATGACCCGGCCCTGCGGACCGAGCAGGAAGGCCACGAATAATTCCGCCTCGGCAGGGTGGGGAGCATTCTCTGGAATGGTAATACCATATCCAATGCGCTCGCCGCGAAACACCGGTTTAACCGATGCAAAGCGCTGGAAGTCTTCGTTCACTTGGACGGTGCTGTAGATTTGCTGGTAGGCTTCTTCTCCCAGGTTGAGGGCATCCGGTAGTCCGAGCAGGCCCAACCCATGCTGATGGATGACGCTTTCATATTCAAAAGCGTAGTCCAGGTCGCCGGATTCGAGCAGGGCGATCAATTGTATGCTGGCACCGCGCAGGACGATATGCGCACCGGTTTTGGTCTCCACGATCTCCGGGACAGTGATGGTGGTCAGGGTATTTTCGCTGAAGATGCCGAGCGGGAAACTGAACTGCCCTTTGAACATATCCATGAAGATGGTTGGCTGGTGATAGTAATTGAGAGCAAGGGCATAGACCATCAGGGCACGGTAGCCAACGGCGTCAAAGCGGGGATCGGCTAAGCCCACTTTGACATCCGGGCGGGAAAGGATCTCGTACCAGTTGTTAGCATTAATCTCAGGGGCGTATTTGCTGTCTGGCCGGTAGGCCAGCGCCAGGCGGTTGCTGGCAAAGCGGATGTACCAGTCCGCGTAAGCAAGACCGGTGTCCGGATCATCCGTGGCATACATCAGAATGGGAACGAGGGAAGCATCGGCAGTAGCGACCACGTCAATCGGGATGTGCAGGTCGGTGACGTGGCGGATGACCTGGATGCTGCCATGGTATTGCGCCTGGATATCAATGTCCGGGTACTGGCTCTCGAAGGCCTTTTCCAGGTCATCGAAGGGGATGATGAGGCTACCAGCGGCGAAGACCACCAGGGGTGTCCTGCCGGAACTTCCACCTGTCTTGCCCGTGGTTGGACTGGCCGTGCAGCCGTTGGTGAGTGTGACCAAGCAGAAAAGGGCGGCAAAGAGGATGGAAGGGAAAGATTTCATGGCGGGAGGAATATCTTACTAACAAACCCCAAGTATAAACGAGATGGAAAGGATCGGCTCTCATGAAGCCCACCCTTTGATGTTGTTAATGCCGGGTTTTATTTCAGTGTGATGGATACCAAGCCTTTGACCCAAGACTTGCTGGATTGTCCCGACATGGCAGCGTTATAAACGCCTGGGGTGGCAGGATCGAAGGCGACCAGGCAATCCGTGCAGGCCTGGACGGTGGCCAGGTCAATATCGTTGGCAAATCCATCGCTGGCAGTCAAGGTCACGGTCGCGGCACCGGCCTTGATGCCGGCCTGATTGAGCAGGTCGTTCAAACGTATGCCGGTATAATCCGCGGCACCATTTTTGGGGTGCACCAAGTTGAGCGTGACCACGGTCATACCATGCAGAGCAGAATCAGTCAGTTGGAGTTCGTTATTGACCAGGCCGGTGACCGTCAGCGTTACAGGTTCAGGCATAGCTGTCGGCGGGATTGCAGTGGGTGGTACGGCCGTCGGCGGGACTGCGGTGGGTGGTACGGGCGTGGGTGTCGCCGCGAGGCCGCAGGCGGAGACGAGGATGGCTACCAGGGTAAAAACGGACAGGACGAGTAGATTGGTACGATAATGTTTCATGTTTTCTTCTCCTTATAAGGTTGAATTAGGATGCCTCTCAGGGTTAATCTGTGAGGATGGTACTCCGATGTGATGCGGCAGGGCACCACCTGGAAGATGAATAACGAATGGTCAAACTCTCCTGACTGTTTTCTATTTCACTTCAACCAGGATAACGTTCTTGGCCCAGGTACTGGTTGGCTGGTCTGGGAGAACGATCATATACGTGCCTGGCGTATCCATGAATGCAAGCAAGGCCTTGGGACAGTTGCGTACATCCGACAGATTTACCTCGGTGGAGTAATTGTCAGAAGCGGTAAAGGTCAGTTTCGAGGCCCCGTCTTTGAGGCCGGCATTATCGAGAAGGGTATTTAGCAGAACGCCCTGGAAATCTTGCAGCCCGTTTTTACCTTGCGCAGATATGGTGACGATGTCCATCCCTCTCAGGTCGGTATCCTTCAGGGTGAGTTCCTGGTTCACCATTCCCGTAATGGTCAAGGTGCCCGAATTTTCCGGAACAGCAGCCACCGTGGGAGTGGAGGTGGACGGGATATTTACGGTGATCCGGGTAATCTGCCCCACCATCTGGCTTTTATCCAAACCGGAACCAACCAACCGCAGCGGATAATACTGCTCGGGTAATTCCCCATCATTGACCATAAACGCCACCAGGATTTTGTTATTCACTTTGATGGTCTGGCTGTCCAATGTGACGGTATATCCGTCGCCACCGACCAAATCAATGGTATACCCGGCATCGGCCAGGGTATGGTTAAAGGCGTTTTCTGTGTGACTGTCACTGTCGTCCACTTCACCCACCAGCAGCCACAACGGCACTCCCGCCCAGTTCTGTCCATTTTCATCCTGCCAACTGGCACCATGACAACTGAGCGAGCCGCAAGACTCGGAGGAATCCCGGGTGGCGGGTAAAGAGATCGCACCTTGCAAATCCAGGGTCCAGGTTTGCCCGATTTGCTTGACCTCGACCTTGTTCACCCATTTGACGGACCAGTGACCGTCAACCACCTGATTGTTTTTAGCGCTGACGACCACCACCCGCAATGTACCCTCCTCGGTGGATTTCAACGGCTGGCCGTTATGTTCATAGGCGATGATGGCCGTGAGCGGATCGTGAGTGGGCATTTCATTGCCGGCGGCGGGATCGTAAGCGGTAAAAGCACCGTTCATGACCTGATCATATGAGAAGGACATGCTGTATCCATCTTCAGCGGTTATCGCAACCCCCATGGACGAGTCAAATGTACCGCCTAAGGCAGCGACCAGGTCCTTGAGTGCCACACCCTTGAATGGTTCGGGAATGGTAATCTCACCAGTGCTGCTCTTAATGCCGCCCTGTCCTTCTGTGACTGGCAGGGCTTTGAGCTGGGCCATGTTGAACACATGCCCGCCGTTTGGCCCCACCAGTGCCAGGACGGTGCCTGTCGGTTCGGAGCTTACGGGTGTCTCGGTCACTATCAGCCCGCAGGCGGAGAGGGCTAGGGAGAGGATGAAAAGCAGTGATAGGTGGAGAATGGAAATGCGATAACGGTTCAATGCGTATCCTCCTCAGAGTGGGATTTGTTCGCCGGTGTGCATTGTTTCATAACCGGTCAGGGCTTCGACGCCCCGGCGGAAAGCCCTGGTCTGGATCGTATCCAGGAGCGGAGCAAGCAAGGAGCTCCGTTCTTGGGAAAAAACAATATCGTAACGTTCGTGAAAGAGCGGGATGAAGTCCAACCCAAACCGATGGGCAGCCGCCCGCAGACCGTGGGCTACATCGGCTTTGCCGGCCTGGACCAGGCGCGCACACTCGGTATGTGTGCTTACGGCATTCCCGTAACCGGGTATGCTTTCGGTGGGGATACCCTGCCCCTGTAACTGGCGGTCGAGCCACAGGCGCGTCCCGGAACCGGGGTTGCGGTTGATCAATGTCACATCTGCACGTCCCAAGTCCGCCAGCGAATGGATTGCTTTTGGGTTGCCGGCCGTGGTCATCAGTCCCTGTTCGCGGTGGGCCAGCGTGACCACTTGCATCGCCCGGTCAGGGAAGAAATGGCGGATAAAGGGCAGGTTGTATTCGCCGCCCGGATCAAGCAGGTGCGCACCGGAGAGATGGCACAGGTTCTGGCGTAAGGTCACCAGCCCATCCAGGCTGCCCACTGGCAGGGTGCGTATATCGAGATAGTCGGAAAGTTGGTCGGCAAGCAGTTCCACGGCCAGGTCATGACTGCCCGAGAAGATGATCACCGGTCGGGCTGGGTTTTCCGGTAGGATGAGTTCCTGTACAAGGAAACCGCCGGCGCGGGCACGGTAGAACTTTTCCACCACACCGGATTGGACGCGCGTCTCAACCAATACCACAAGCCCGGCGGCTTCCAGTTTCTTGAGATGGTGGCGCACCCAGGCCGGGTGCTCGCCAAGCACTTTTCCCAGCATGGTCAGCGAGGCGGGTCCGACCATCAACTGCCGCAGAATAGCCAGCCGGCGTGGATCTGCCAGGAGTTTGAGTTGTTCGAAAGATTGCAGAGGCTGGATGGGGAACATAGCCGTTTAAGTTTTCCTTAACGGCTAAAAGTTTAGCAAAAGTGGATTGTTTTGTCAATGAACATAAGTAACCTGAATATAAGTGAACTGTAACGGGTGCAATTCAATTGGGGATGAGTTATAGGCAATTGCCAGAGTGCATCAAAACGCCTGTTCATGTTGTTCTTCTTATAGTCACATTCTTGAAATCTGGTGTCTTAAACCTGGGTTTCCTCCTGCTTAAAACGCCAGCCGATGTTCCTGATCTTTTCGCAAAGAACATCCCTTTCAGCCTTGCAGGGGGTCCATGAATAGTTCACTCCTTCCACCAACCTTGATTTTCTAACATTTCCTATAGATAAGCAGCACACATAATTAAGAGTTCCGCTATCGGGGTGAATAAAAACCTCGCATGATAATACTAAGATAAACCTCACTAAAAATGAGATATTTGACTTACCAGAAGTACCTAAAGGCTGTTAACCGCTAGGTTTAAGGCCTGTATCCAAAGGGGTTAGCTATAATACACAAGTTGTCGGACTTGAAGACATCATGGATTCTTAATGCATTAAAAGATTAATCTGTTTGCTCCACATACGTCACTATCACTTTATTAATCTCTCATAAGAACAACAAATGGCGTAGTTCTAAAGACAAGAGAGGTTATGTTGTTCTCAAGGTTGAAAATCCTTTATTTGCCCACCCTTGCCCATGATGTTGGTAAGGTTGACAGACAGTGGGTATAGACAGGGTATATTGAAATTCCCCACCTAGAGGTTTTTTAAGTCCAAGAATCAAGAATAATGAATCATCTAACTCAAGGTAAGTCGTACAATCTTCCTTTTGCGACACAATATTAGCCTCGATCAATATAAAATCCTCCTCTGATCATCCAATACACGCATGAAATCAAATTAATGTAATCCTATAATCCGACTGCGTTTTATAAATTCTATAGCTGCATAGAAAAACTTGGATAGAGCAAATAGGAATTAATATGAAGAAGCATCGTTGTTATCTTTATTTGCTGCGTCTTGCCCAATTGATCACAGACAACCTTGCAGCCGGCTTGACCAGCCAACCCATGCGCTGCCAAAAAATCCGCTGAAGGGCAGGGTAGTGAAGATTATATAAGATGTGTGTGATGAAGGTACGTACAGTTAAAGCAAATCCCATCGGACTCAAGATAATGCGCTGTTTATAATCCCGGAATTTGAAATCGTGTTTTGAAAATGCATCCCGCAGCGTCTGTGCGGCGAGGCTGCCGTAACCCAGGGCGAAACTGATACCCTCTCCAAAGAGTGGGTCGACGCCGGCTGCGTCGCCGACCAGGATCATACGCGGGATGGCGAACGTGCTGCGGGGATGGAACCAACGGATCGGATGACCCTTTAATTCATAATCTTCAAACCGGTAGCCGTGGTGCGCCATTTCTTCTGCCAGGGTGGTCTTCAGCGGTTGGCGGGAGCGGTCTGACCGGAGATTACTATCATATATGCCCCAGCAGCGCGCCGGCTGACCCTCGACCTGGGTGGGAAAGTCCCATACATAACCGGCGATACCGCCGGGGATACAGAAGAAATCGAAATAGGCTGCTTTCGCCTCATGATTGGAATTACCATTTGGTGGGGTGATGACTTCCAATGATCGGGCGGTGTAGAGCGGAGCATCTGGCAGCACACAGCGGCGTAAGACGCTGTTCGAGCCATCGGCACCGACCACGACCTGAGCCCGGTACATGCCCTGATCAGTTTCGACCAGCACGCCTGTCTCGCCGGGCGTGATACATTTGACCGTGATCCCTTCCTGGATGGCTAACCCGCGCTGGCGGGCTTTGTCTGCCAGCCAGGCATCAAACTCGTCGCGGCGGATAATGCGTAAGACGTGACTCTTTGGCGCACGAATATTCAGACCGCGCCCTTCGAAAACCAGGTGAGCAGAGACAGCATCCAAATGCGGGATTTCGCTCACATCGAGACCGAGGCGCTGCAGGATGATCTCGGCGTCCACCACCAGCCCACCGGCGCACAGTTTTGGGCGAGGATAATGAGATTTTTCCAACACCAGGGTGTTCGCTGCTAACCTGGGAGCCAGCTGGGCGAGGTGCAGGGCAGTCGAGAGTCCCGCAGGACCCCCGCCGATGATCAGAATGTCGCGATGCTCGGCGTTATACGACAAATTGCATGACCCATTATTTTTCCATAAGCCAGTGAATCTCGATTTTCCCCTCCATTTGTTCAAATTCCACATCTCCGGTTACCAGCGGTGCAGACTTGACTTTTGCCAGTGCGGCGGCAAAGCAATCGGCGTAGGACATTGAATAACCGGCTTTGAAAACAGCAGCCGCGTGAGCCAGGTTCCAATCAATATCGACAAAACGGATACCAAGGCGGTTGAGTTCGAGAATGCTTCTGTCGGCATCCTGCTCGGAGGCCTCTCGCGCCAGGATATACCAGATTTCCCCGGCATTGACAACACTTATCAGCAGCGGCGACTCATTCACCTGAGCCGATGTGATTAATTCTTCGACCTGAGCCGCGGCGGGTTCGTCCTGGAAATAAGCCAGGATTGCCCAGGAATCCAATATTACCGGCTGGGCGGGGTGTGGCATTAAGCCTCCTTCTCACGCTGTTTTTCTTCAGCCAGCGCCTGCAGGAGTTTCTTGCCCTTGAATTTGCCGCGCAGGCTGTGAATATACTCGCGCGTGACCGGCGTCAGGATGATGAGCCTGGCATTCTCGTCGAGGTCCACCTGAATGCGTGTGCCCGGCTGGATGCCCAGTTTGCGCCGGATGGCGGAAGGGATGACGATCTGACCTTTTGAGGTTGTAATAGTCACCATTTGTACACCAATTCTAGGAAGTATACCATAAGTGGTAGTGTTGTACAATAGAATGAAGTAATACATTACATCTTTAGGCTGTATAACAGCCCTGCATGCAGGATTTTGATCACTTTAAGGTCATCCCTACTTTATGACCTCGGCATACAGGCTGAAGGGGTAGGGCGGTGTCATCGAGACGCAATCCGGTTGAGACCCGGCCAGTACTGAATCGATGATGATGGCATCGTTTTGTTCCAGTTCATACTGTTTGGTTTGAGTTACTCAACAAGGGGATAGAGAAAAACAGGTATAATCCCCCCATCTTGATTTCTTATTAACAGATCCCTGATCCCATGCCCCTCAATTTCCAATCCATCATCCTCAAACTGCAGGAATTCTGGGCTGCCCGCGGCTGCCTGATCTGGCAGCCGTATTACACCCAGGTCGGCGCCGGGACATTGAATCCGGCCACTTCTTTACGGGTTCTTGGACCGGAACCCTGGAATGTGGCATATGTTGAACCGTCTGTTCGTCCTGACGACGGGCGTTACGGCGAGAACCCCAACAGGTTCCAGCTGCATTACCAGTTCCAGGTCATCCTGAAACCCGACCCGGGCAACCCACAGGAGCTCTACCTTGACTCTCTGAAAGCAATTGGTATTGATCCCCGCCAGCACGATATTCGTTTTGTGGAAGATAAATGGGAGCAGCCTGCGATCTCTGCCTGGGGGTTGGGCTGGGAGGTATGGCTGGACGGGCAGGAGATCACGCAATTCACGTACTTCCAACAGGTTGGTGGACAGGCGCTCGACCCGGTAGCGGTAGAAATGACCTATGGCCTGGAGCGCATCCTGATCGCTCTGCGCAATGCCGCCTCGATATGGGATGAACCCTGGAACGACCAGATCAGCTATGGAGAAGTCCGCCGCCTGGAAGAATACGAACACAGCAAGTACTACTTCGAAACAGCTGACATTGAGCGCCTGCGCCAGATGTACAACCTGTTCGAAGCCGAGGCGGAATCCTGCCTGGCACAGGGCATAATCCTACCGGCTTACGATTATGTCTTGAAATGCTCCCACGCATTCAACGTGCTGGATGTGCGCGGCGCCATCGGGGTTACAGAGCGCCAGGCTTATTTCGGTCGAATGCGGGATATAGCCCGCCGGGTGGCGCAGGCATATCTTGAACAGCGCCAGCGCCTGGAATTTCCATTGCTGAAGCAGACTTTAGACGATGGACAACAGACCACCGGGTACAAACGACAGCAAACTATCAAGCCTGCACCACCATCGTTCGTGGACGTGGAAATTGTCCCGTCGTCCTTCCTGTTGGAAATCGGCACGGAAGAACTCCCGGTTGGAGATCTGGACAGTGCGTTAGCCCAGCTTACGGAGGGCGTCCCCGTCTGGTTGGATGAAATACGTCTTGAGTATGGCAAAGTGAGCGTATTTGGAACCCCGCGACGCTTGATTGTTTTTGTGGAGGCTCTTGCCCCCAGGCAAGCGGATATCGAGCAGGTCATCAAGGGACCGCCTGTTGAGCGTGCCTACGATGCTTCTGGTAAAGTGACCCAGGCTGCAGTTGGTTTTGCCCGGAGCAAGGGTGTGGATATTAGTGATTTGCAGGTACGTGAGATGGACGGTGGGAATTATGTGGTTGCCGTGGTGAAAGCAGCCGGACGAGGCTCATCAGAAGTACTTACCGGGTCTCTACCCGGTTTGGTGACAAGGATCAAGTTCGATAATCCCATCCGTTGGAATGATTCCAATGCAATTTTCTCACGTCCCATCCGCTGGCTGGTGGCAATGCTTGGTGAGGCCGCCATCCCGTTTGAGTATGCCGGCGTGCAGTCTGGGAAAGTAACGCGTGGGCTAAGCCCGCATGGCTCTCCTGAAATCGAAATAAACTCGGCTGACGAATACTTTGAGATCCTGCGCCAGAATGGTATTGTATACGATCCCACCGACCGTGAGGAGTTAATCAAGTCCGAAGTGGAAAAGCTGGCCGATTCCATAAGTGGAGAAGCCATCATCACACCCGAGCTGCTGAATGAAGTTGCCAACTTGGTAGAAAAACCAACATCGTTCCTGGGCAGTTTTAATCCAGAGTATCTTTCCCTGCCCAAGGGTGTATTGATCTCGGTGATGACCAAGCACCAGCGCTACTTCCCAGTGCAGAAAAAGGGGAAATTGTTACCAAACTTCATTGCTGTTCGGAATGGCGACGACCAGGATCTGGACCTGGTGCGCCAGGGCAATGAACACGTCATCGGCGCCCGTTTTTCCGACGCAAATTTTTTTGTGCGCGAGGATGTTAAGCAGCCGCTGGAAGCTTACCGTACCAGGCTTGGCACCCTAACCTTCCAGACCAGGCTCGGTTCGATGCTTGATAAAGTCGAACGCATCGAAAAGCTCACCGCAAAATTGATCCCCATGCTCCATCTGCAGGAAGACGAAGGGCAGGATGCCCTGCGCGCCGCCCACCTGTGCAAAGCCGACCTGGTGACCAGGATGGTGGTTGAAATGACCTCCCTGCAAGGCATCATGGGAGGTGAGTATGCCTTGCGCAGCGGCGAGCGCCAGGCGGTGGCTACAGCAATCGGGGAGCAATACCTGGCAGTGCCACGGAGCATGCCCGGCCTGGCAGTGGCTCTGGCAGACAGGCTGGATTCGCTGATCGGGCTGTTCGCTGCCGGGTTGGCTCCGAGTGGAACCAAGGATCCATTTGGATTGCGGCGGGCTGCGCTAGGTGTGGTCCAGCCATTGCTAGAGCATGACCTGGACTTCGACCTGCGTCAGGCGCTGCAGGCTGCGGCTGAAACCCAGCCAATTCCTGTCAGTAACGAGGTGCGGGAGCAAGTTCTGGAATTCATCACTGGGCGGCTACGGGTATGGCTGATAGAAACAGGTTTTCGCTATGACGTGGTGGAGGCGGTGCTGGCGGTGCAGGCGTACAATCCAGCCAAATGTGTACTTGCCGCCAAACAGCTATCCAAATGGGTGGCACGCAGTGACTGGAGCAAAATCCTGCCGGCTTATGCCCGCTGCGTGCGCATCACACGCGACCAGAAGACACGATATAAAACCAGGCAAGATTCCCTGGTTGAGGATGCTGAGCATGAGCTGTTTACAGCCTTGGAAAAGGCTGAATCCACACAACGTTCTGTCGGCTCGGTCGATGATTTCCTGAACTCATTTTTACCGATGATCCCGTCTGTAGATAAATTCTTCGTACAGGTCCTGGTAATGACCGAGGACAAGGACTTACAGGCGAACCGCCTGGGTCTGCTGCAGCGAATTACCGCCCTGGCCGACGGGACAGTGGATATGTCGAAGCTGGAAGGGTTTTAGGACGGCCGCGGAAAATTGATATTTACCGAAGACAAACCCGTGATTTTAGTAGATGAAACCTAGTTCTTCATCATCATCTTCAAAAAAAAGCAATCGTCCATGGTCTGTAATCTGTGGTCGTTCTGAAGAGTCCACTGTCCATCTGCAGTAACAACCGTCATTTCTCCTGATAGCCATCCATGTAAACCTTGATGGACGGCAGGGCGGTCAGTTTCTCATAGAAGAAGTTATTAACGATATTGATCACATCAGCCCTGGCAGCCTCCACTTCGACTGACATGCCCTGTCCGTGTTTTTGTCCATCCAGGCTGCGGCGCAGACGCAGCAGGTGGCGAACCACGGCTGTCTCCTGATCACCTTCCAGGGCATCGATGACGGCGAGGATCAAATTATCTGCCTGGGCGATGACGCTATCGATAGGGATCGATGTGTTCGGCTGGCAGCACTCATCCATGGTCCGGATCAACGCCCAAACTTGATAGAGCATGGAGGTTGGCTCATCGAATAGTTCACGGATGAAAGCAGCCTCCTCGTAGCGTCCAGTCAGACGAAAGATGTTGTACATGCGCTTGGCAGCTTTGCCAAAATTGACGTCCTTGGTCAAGTACTTGTTAACCTCATGTTCCAGTTGACCGACATAGTCGTCCAGGGCATTGGCAGAAACATGCTGTGCCAGTTTGGAGAAAATCGGGATCGATTCGGCTTCCAGGTAGATTTCCTGAAAATAGGGATCGAGATAACCGTCGAGTGGTGTGATCGTGCCATCCGGCGCTTCCCAGGTCACATCGAGCATGTTGCTGGCGTTGACCAGTTGACCGCGCACCGGATCGGCAACGATCCAGTCCAGTTTACACCAGTCCGGTTCGTCCTGGCTGTCATTCCAATGGATGACAACCGGTTTGCCATCGGGCGTGAAGGCATCGAACTGACCTGCCTCGATTTCCTCAGGTGACCATGTGACCGATGCTCCCTTTGACAGCAAGTGACCATCGCGGACGATATCCTGCGAATATGAACCAAAACGGACCTGGATGAGCAGATAGGTCGGTCCCTTTGAGGCTTCTCGCGCTTTTTGGCGTATCAGGTCGGCCAGGATCTGGCAGGCTGATGAGCGGCTTTCTGTGATAATGTTGATCCGCTCGAAGTAATCTGCGTCACCGGGATATGTCTGGATCTTGGATTGCGCTGCCGAACCGGAAAGAGCAAGAGCGGTCTCAACCCGGCCCGGAATGTCCTTGAATTCGACCAAACGGCCAATCTTGCGGAAATGAGCCAGGTCATCCGGGCTGAAATCGAGCATGGAGACCTTGTGACCGAAGACGCCGCTGCGTTCATCGACAACGATATCTTTCCCTGTCTGATCGGCAGCCATGGCTGCCAGCCATTGCAGGGCTTCTGCTTCATTCATCTCCACGCCCATCCTGCTGGCTGAGTCGATGATCCTTTTTAGGTTTGCGCTTGGAGGGGATTGCCTGGTTTTGCTCATGATTAAAGCCTCCTTGATGATGAATTTGATATGAATAATTCAGCGTTGTCGGGTTTCAGACAACATCTTCCGGAACAGTTCAGCCTGGTCCATGGCATCGTGTAAAGCGTTGTGGGTAAGACCCTGCTCCTGTTCGTAGTGTGAACCAGCCTTCTGCATGGAAGTTTCAGACCAGGTGACACCTTTCAATCCCATAAAAAACGATTTTATATCCAGGGCAGAATGACCAAAGGGATTATGTCCCAGATAGCGATGAAAGTAGTCGTTGACGAACATCCAATCGAATGGGGCATTAAAGCCTATGAAGACTGGACGGTCAACCTGGGGGAGACTTGCCGTAAGCCAATCCTCGAAACGCTGCATGGCTTGCATGGGCTCAAGCCCATCCTCTTTCAGACGATCCATTGAGAGACCACTGACAGCAAGTGCTTCAGTCACGGCATTGGTGTTGATCGGTTTTAACTCAACGTAAAAAGTGGATTGTGGTTTAATGAATGTACATGCCCCGATGGCGAGCAATGAGTATTGACCTGGGTTGGGACCCGAGGTTTCTATGTCCACAGATACCAAGTCTTTGGTCAGGTATGATATTCGGCTCACAGGTAATATCATAATCCATATTTAATAAGATTCCAGAAATTCTTTAGCAGGACTACCTGGCATACTTATCCAGGAAATATCCAGCTGAGGTCCAGAACTCCGTGCGCTGGAGCTTGAACATTGACCGAGCGCGGGTCGTGGCGGGATTGTAGGTCCACATCAGCCACCAGGTGTAGAAATTCTCCCAGAACTCTCCAAACCGGCCGGCTGGACGGTAGTATGGAAATAACGTAAAACCCAGATGCCGCAGCATGGCGCTCCCACCATCATGGTCACTCAGGGAGACGTGGGCAGTAATCCCGCCGACGGCCTGTACATCATGCAGGGATGGCTCTGTTTGCATGTACCGTGCAACGGCTTTTAACGATGCAATCATCAAGCGATGCAATTTCACCGCATAATTCAGGTCCGCTCCTTGAGGCGGGATAAGAGGTAACCGCTGGTTCCAAAGATGGAGGATGAGGATTTTTCCCCCCTTTAGAACGCTGCCACCTGCTAGCTCAAGTGTGTGCGCTGCAGATCCGACCTGGATCCTCATTACACATTGCGGATCGTCACTGAACGATTCCACGTGAGCAAGCTTGCTCACCCAATCGTCGAAGCGCCGGATGATGGCTCTTGGAAGGTCCATCAGCTCCGGATCAACCAGATACCGATGACAACGAATATCGAACCGATCCATTGGGGAGTGGATATGTCCTCGTGGAAGATCCACCTGGCTGCCACCAACTGCACGCCAAGGATGGTCAATCCCATCGTCATTGGAAAGGCGATATGCAAAGGCATATGCCGCAGAAGACCGGTGAGGGTCAGGACTGTGATGAAACCCGCCAGGTTGCCAACCACCTGCCAGGTAAGCATCCCACGCCAGGTCTCGCTGAGAGCAGAAACACGGAAACTGGCATTTGACAGGATATTGAAAGCCAGGTTGATGAAAATGAGGGAAAAAACCGTGATGGATGGATTATCTATCTTGGGAACGGGTATGTTGATGAAGCGATTGTGGAACATGGTTTGCACTCCTTTCGGCAGTTGTACCTGTTGCCGTCCTCAGCAGGAAAGATTGTTATTATTGTTAACACCCTTCACTGATGTATGTTCCTCCCGTGCCGCTGGGTAAGGGTAGATTTGCCAAACCTTATAAGCGCGTCTATAATTCTTCTATACGATGTCCAACATAGATGAGATTAAAGCTCGAATTGATATTGTAGACCTGGTCTCTGAATCAGTCAAATTACGTCGTGCAGGCAAGAACTATACCGGCTTCTGTCCCTTCCATCCCAATACGCGCACACCAGCCTTTGTAGTCTTTCCCGAGACGGGCACGTGGCGTTGTTTTGGTCAATGCAATGAGGGGGGCGACATCTTCCGATTCATCATGAAGAAAGAAGGCTGGGACTTCGCCGAGACACTGCGTCACCTGGCAATACGTGCAGGCGTCCAGCTTGAAGCGTATTCACCTGAACGCGCGCAGCAAAAAGAAGAGAACGAACGGCTGCGCTTGATTTTGGAAGAAGCACTCAACTTTTATAGACATCAGTTACTTAATACTCCAGCCGGTCAGCAGGCTTTGACCTACCTGCATGACAAGCGTTATCTGACAGATGCTACCATTGAGACCTTTTGCCTGGGTTATGCTCCTGCTGGCTGGGATAATGCCCTCAATCACTTCCGCGGGCGCGGCTTCAGCGAACAGGAAATACTGGAAGCCGGAATGCTTTCCGAGCGCGATACTGGTGGTTATTATGACCGCTTTCGACAGCGGATCATGATCCCTATCCGTGATGAGAATGGTCGCATGGCTGGTTTTGGAGCCCGTATCCTGGACCCAAACGATATCCCAAAATTCTTGAATTCTCCCCAGACCCCCGTGTTTGATAAAGGTCGCCTGCTCTACGGATTGGACCGGGCGCGCAAACCTATTCGGACCGCTGACCAGGCTGTGATCGTGGAGGGTTATCTCGACGTGATCGCTTTACATCAAGCAGGATATTGCAATGTCGTCTCACCGATGGGCACAGCAATAACCGAAGATCAACTACGCCTGTTAAAAAAGTTCACTCGGCGCATCGTGCTGGCTTTGGACCCTGATACAGCCGGTCAAAAAGCCGTCCTGCGCGGGCTGGAAGCCGCCCGCCAAGCGATGGATCATGAAACCGACACGGGCTTCGATGCCCGAGGTCTCCTGCGCCATGAAGCCCGCTTGCAGGCTGATCTACGAGTCGCCTCCCTGCCCGATGAGCTTGATCCCGACGAGATCGTACAACGCGAAATGGAAGAATGGGCGAGGCTGATCACGCAAGCCAAGCCGGTTGTTACGCATGTAATGGAAACACTGGCAGCCGACCAGGACTTGAATGACCCAAAGGTCAAGTCAAAGATCGCGGCCCAGGTCCTGCCGCTGATCGAGGATCTGCCCAATCCGGTCGAGCGCGATACCTATCGCCAGCAGTTGGCGCGCCTGCTCAAAGTGGATGAACGTACGATTATCGGATCACCGGTTCACGTGTCGCGCCGCCGGCGCGCGCGCCCAAAAGATACACAGCCGGTAGAAACACCAGTCGTCCCCGAAATCTCTCCAGCGCACAGGATCGAGGCATACTGCCTTGGGATCCTGTTTCAAAAACCCGAGCTGCTCTACCGCCTGGATCGATTGCTGCAGGAAGCGAAGCTGGGCGCTCTATCAAATGCAGATTTCGAGTATACTGATTTTCAGATATTGCTTAACTTGATTCGCCAGTCCCTGGAGCAGTCCGAAGTCGAGCCTCAGCAGTATGTGACAGAAAACATACCAGATGCTCTTGTGGAACCCCCGGCGGATATTCTGGATCAGGTTAGCAGACCAGGGCAAATTGATGAGCGCCTTTTGGAGGAGCTGCAGCGCAGCGTGATCAAGATGCGTCGTCTCAGTTTGAGCAAGAATATTAATTCACTGCGCTTTTTACAGGAGGATGCTCAGCAGCAGGGAGATCTTCGGGCGAAATCTTATCAAGACCTGGTCTTGCAGCATACATGCTCACTGCGTGACCTGGACCAGGCAGATAGCTGGTTGTCAAGCCACCGGTCAATCTAGATATGTCTCGAAAAAGTAGATCCACCTCACGTCCCCCCAGACCAAATATGTATGAAGAACCGGAGGTCGGTTCATCCGGGCTACCAGATATTAATTTGGATGAAAACATAACAGACCGGCAGGAATCATCCCTGGATCTTGAGCGTGAAGAAGACCTGGCAGACATTGACGAGCCGGATAGCGAAAGTCTAATCCAGGAAGGCGAAGAACTCTCCACTGAAGCACAGCTGGATCTCTCCAGCCCCGATCTGATCAGCGAATTATCGGAGGATCCTGTCCGCCTCTATCTGCGGGAGATTGGCCTGGTCAAATTACTGGATTGCGATGGTGAGTTCCGGCTGGCGGCAATCATTGAAGCCTACCGGCTGGTCGTCATATTCAAGCGGCGCCCAAAACGGAGAAAGGTTTCAGAAGCCGTTGGTATTTACCGTTCCATTGTGTGCGAGTTGTTAACATCCTGGGAACGGCTGAAAGAGGATGGCAAGCGTCTAAACAGTACCCTGCCTGACCTGGTGCTTGTCTTGACCGAAGCGCAGTCATTGCGCACCCAGTGGGACAAGGAGTCACCATCTTACCTGAGGTCGTATCTCGAGAGCGACCTGTGGGGTAAAGACCAGTTGTGGGATGAGATGGTGCGCCATGCTTTCAAAGTATTCATCTGTCTTTATGTCATGCCTGCCGGCTATGCTGCCTGGTTGGTGAAACATATTCAACGTCACCGGGGGCTGCCAGTCATTCGTACCCTGTATAAGAAGCTTCCTGAAGAAACGGTGCTGCAAAAGGATTTAGATGACATCAAGACCTATTCCGAGGAAGCGACGAATGCGTTGATTCGTGCAAACCTGCGGCTGGTGGTGAGCGTTGCCAAACGTTATATGGGGCGGGGAATCTCCTTCCTGGATCTGATCCAGGATGGCAACCTGGGTTTGCTGCGTGCCGTAAAAAAATTTGACCCGCGCCGAGGCTTCAAATTCAGCACTTATGCTACATGGTGGATCCGCCAGGCGATCAACCGGTCGATTGCTGAAACGGCTCGTACAATCCGCATCCCGGTGCACATGTACGAGTCGATCTCACGGATAAATCGCGCTCGTTATGCTTTGGAACAAGAGAAAGGACGTGAACCAACCACCCGGGAATTGGCATTAAAAGTCGGTTACCTTCCAGTTGCGGATATCCAGGCAATTGAGGACGCACGGAGAGACGGCACGATGTTGAACGATGCCGTACAGCGTCAATGGGACCTGGCAACAGCCAAAGTGGAACGCATCCTGGCTTCAGCCGAGGACCCAGATTCGCTGGAGGATCCTGTAGGTGACGAAGACTCCAGTCAATTAAGTGATTTTATCCCGGATGTCATGGCTCAAGAGCCGTTGGACTCCGCGGTGCGGGAAATGCTGCGCGAACAGGTGCAGCGTGCTTTAGGCGCTCTTTCCGAGCGCGAACGGCAGGTTCTTGAATTGCGCTTCGGTTTGATAGACGGAAAAGATCACACGCTGGAGCAAGTAAGCAGTTACTTTAAGGTAACCCGTGAGCGAATCCGTCAAATCGAGTCGAAGGCGTTGCGAAAGTTACGCCATCCCATGCGCAGCCGTCACTTGCGTGACTATCTTCCCTGACAATTGACCCCCCCTTATATGAAAATTGACACTTCATATTGTCAATAATGTATCGTATGATATACATGTTGTTCAACGTGCCAGATACAGAATCACAAAGAGGAAATTATGCTGCTTGAATATATTGCCATTGCAGTTCTCATTATCCTCGCGACCGGTGTCGCATTCATAGCAATCCTTCTTGGGGGTCTATTTGGACCCCGGCGACCATCTGCGCGCAAGGCAATGCCATACGAGTCCGGTATGCTGCCCATCGGTCCTGGTACACGCCGGATGCCGGTGCGTTTTTATTTAATAGCCGTTCTCTTCATACTATTTGACATTGAAGTTGTTTTCCTTCTACCGTGGGCAGTTGTCTTCCGTCAACTTGGTTTGTTTGGCCTGCTCGAAATGGCTGTCTTTATCGCGATCTTATTGGTGGGTTATTTCTACGCGTGGAAGAAAGGAGCCCTGGAATGGGAGTAGAGCAGAAACTCGGTAATATGGGGATCGTTACCACGACGCTGGAGCAGGTGGTCAACTGGAGCCGGACGAGGGCGATGTGGCCAATATTATTTGGCATCGCATGTTGTGCGATAGAAATGATGTGCGCCCAGGACTCGGACTATGATATGAGTCGCTTTGGAATGGAATTGATGCGCGCAAGCCCGCGGCAGGCAGATTTAATGATCGTGGCTGGACGTGTTTCTCGTAAGATGGGACCTGTCATTCGACAGTTGTATGATCAGATGCCAGAACCCAAATGGGTGCTTGCCATGGGTGATTGTGCATCCTGCGGTGGTGTTTTCAATAACTATGCCATCTTTCAGGGGGTGGATGAGGTCGTACCAGTGGACGTATATGTTGCAGGATGCCCGCCGCGTCCTGAAGCTTTGATCCATGGAGTGGTCACTCTGTACCATAAAGTTAACGGCGAGAAAATGAAAGACTGGGCATAGTCAATATCAAGGACAACGAAACCCATGAACAAGAAAATTCAACCGATTGTCCAGGCTCTACAAAAGGATTTTAATGCAAAGGTGGAGGAATTCCGTGATGAAGTTCACGTCTTTGTCATGCCTGAACAGATTGTCTCTGCCTGCCAGGAATTGCGCGATAAGCATGGATTTACGCTGCTTTCAACAATGACCGCGGTGGACTATTGTCCGTCGGAAACGCCGCGATTTCATGTGATCTATCAATTCACATCGGTCACTAACAATTTGTTCATTTCCATACGGGTACCGGTGGATGGTGCGCAGCCTGTGCTTCCCACGATCACAGGTATTTTCAAGAATGCAAACTGGCGCGAACGTGAGTTGTGGGACATGTTCGGCATTCGCTTTGAGGGTCATCCCGATCCGCGGCGCATCCTGATGCCAGCCGATTGGGAAGGTCACCCCTTGCGGAAAGATTACCCATTGGGCTACGAGGAACCTCAATTCACCTTCAGTTTTGAAGAGATTGACCTGCGCAAGCCATCTGCCAAAGAGTGAGTAGCACGGAGAACCTCTCTATGCCCCAATTAGAAGAAGTATCTGTAGAACAAATCAAACACCTGGTCTCCAACCGTGCCATCACGGGCGATACCATGCTCCTGAACATGGGTCCACAGCACCCGAGCACCCACGGGGTGCTTCGTCTGCTGCTTGAACTTGATGGTGAAACTGTGGTCAATTGCATCCCCGATATCGGTTATTTACATACCGGCATCGAGAAGAATATGGAAGCCAAGACCTACCAGAAGGCCGAAGTGATGACTGACCGTCTGGATTATTTGAACACGGTCGGCAATAATCTTGCCTATTGCCTGGCGGTGGAAAAACTGGTGGAACTGGATGTGCCAGAACGCGCCCAGGTATTGCGTGTTATCCTGACAGAACTGCAACGCATAGCCTCGCATTTGGTCTGGCTGGGTACATCAGCTCTCGACGTGGCAGCCATAACCATGTTCTGGTACACCTTTCGCGAGCGGGATAGACTGCTTGACATACTTGAGATGTGCTCTGGTCAGCGCATGATGACAACCTATTTCCGCCCTGGAGGTTTGTGGCGGGATGTACCGGTTGAGTTCGAGGATTCGGTGCGCCACTTTATCAAGATTTTCCCATCACGTCTAAAGCAGTATGAATCATTGTTGACCAAAAATCCAATCTTCCTGGATAGGACGCTTGGGATTGGCAAACTTTCTGCTGAGGATGCCCTGCAGTGGGGTGTAACAGGTCCCATCCTACGCGGTTCCGGTGTGGCATGGGATCTACGCAAAGCAACCCCTTATTCCGGGTACGAACAATATGAGTTCGAAATACCGACCCGTAATGAAGGTGATGTATACGCACGCTACCTTGTCCGTCTAGAGGAAATGCGCCAGTCTTTGCGGATTGTCCAACAGGCGATGGACAAACTCCCCTTTGGATCAATACGCAGCGACAATAGGAAATTCATTCCACCGCCGCGTTCTGAAATCGGCATGAGCATGGAAGCCCTGATCCATCACTTTAAACTGTGGACCGAGGGTTTCAATGCTCCAAAAGGTGCGATCTATTCGGCTGTTGAATCGCCGCGCGGTGAGTTGGGTGTCTATTTGGAAGGAGACGGCGGACCAAAGCCGTACCGTGTTCACTGGCGGACACCGTCTTTTGACAACTTGCAGGTCGTACCAGCGTTGGCAAAAGGGTATCTGGTTGCCGACCTGGTAGCGATCGTCGGCAGCATTGACTTTGTCCTGGGAGACATAGATCGATGAGCTTAGCAGAAAAATATCCCCGTGAGGTCAAGCAAATCCTGACCAAGTATCCACCGGAACAAAAACGCTCTGCGGTGATGCCTCTGCTTTATCTGGCTCAAACAGAAGAGGGTTTTGTTAACAAAGAAGCCATGCAGGATATCGCCGGTCTGCTCGAGTTGACGACCACTGAACTTGCCTCGATCATTGGCTTCTACACGCTCTATCACGATAAGAAAGAAGGCAAATACCGCATACAGGTTTGTACAGACCTGCCGTGTGCTTTGCGAGGTGCTGACAAGTTTCTGGAAGAACTATGTAATAACCTGGGTATCAAGGTTGGTGAGACCACATCCGAAGGACTGGTGACCATCGAGGCTGTGAAGTGTCTGGCTGGATGTGATAAGGCTCCTCTATTCCAGATCCAGGGCGATGATGGGCTGGAGTATCATGAAAACATGACCGTCGATAAGACGCTGGAACTCATCAATGCCCTTAAGAATAGCGGCAAGGAGATGAAGTAATGGCTTACATCCTCCTGCGCCATCGCGATATCCCCGACATCAGCGCGATCGATGTCTATAAAAAGAATGGTGGATTCGAGGCGTTTAAGCAAGTTGTTACCCGGCTGAAACCCGATGAGGTGACAGCGATCATCAAGGACTCGGGTCTGCGGGGTCGTGGTGGTGCCGGCTTCCCGACCGGTCAGAAATGGTCCTTCATGGATCGGAATAATTGGCCTCACTACGTGGTTGCAAACGCTGATGAATCCGAACCCGGCACATTTAAAGACCGTGAGATCATGGAAAGCAACCCTTTCCAGTTTTTGGAGGGTGTCGCGATCACAGCCTATGCTGTAAGTGCACATGATGCCTACATCTACTTGCGCGGGGAGTTCTGGCAAGTAGCCCATTATCTTGACAAAAAAATTACAGAAATGGAGAACGCCGGCTTTTTAGGTGACAGGCTCTTTGGCCTGGATTCTTCCCTGAATATCCATACACATTTGGGTGCGGGTGCCTACATCTGCGGTGAAGAGACAGCCCTGCTCGAATCAATGGAAGGCAAGCGAGGCCAGCCGCGTATCCGTCCACCTTTCCCTCCCGCTTTCGGACTTTATGGCAAACCGACAGTGGTCAATAACGTTGAAACACTGACCAATATCCCATTGATCATCAGCAAGGGAGCCGCCTGGTATAAGTCAATGGGTACACAGGACAGCGCCGGTGTCAAGGTCTTCAGTCTTTCAGGTCGCGTCAAGAAGCCTGGCAACTATGAATTGCCTTTCGGAAAAACCTTCCGCCAGTTGATCTACGATTACGGCGGGGGGGTCATTGATGACAGACCGGTCAAGGCTATCATGGCCGCCGGCGCCTCATCATCCCTGATCGTTGCGGATAAGAAGGCGCTCGATACACCGATGGATTATGCCTCGGTACGAACCCTGGGGGCTGACTTGGGCTCTGCTTCTGTGATCGTCATCGATGATACAGTAAACATCGATTGGGTTATCAAAAAGACCATCCATTTCTTCAAACATGAGTCCTGCGGTAAATGTACGCCATGCCGCGAGGGCAATTACTGGATGTACCATTTGATAGAACGTATCTGCAATGGTGAAGGTACGAAGGAAGATGTCGCCTTGCTCAGGAATGTAGCCATGCAAATGCAGAATAAATGCCTGTGTGCCCTGGGTGAGTTTGCCACCATGGCGGTTGTCACCGGCATCGAACGCTTCCCGGCAGATTTTAATAGCCGCATCGTGCAGATGGAGCGACAGCATGACTAAACTGGTATCGTTGACGATAAATGGTCTTAATGTCACCGTGCCGGAAGGCACCCTGCTGGTGGATGCAGCCAAGAAGGCTGGCATCGACATTCCGGTCTTTTGCTATCACCCAAAGATGGAACCGGTTGGTATGTGCCGCATGTGTCTGGTGGAAATTGGACGCCTGGTGATCGATCGTACCACCAATCAGCCTGTCCTCGAATCAGATGGTACTCCAAAGGTCCAGTGCAATCCCAAGCTGGAGACGGCTTGCACCACCCCCGTTTCAGAGGGGATGGTTGTACTGACCCAAAGTGAAAAAGCCAGTGCCGGACAGCGGGAGATCGTGGAGTTCCTGCTTACCTCCCACCCGTTGGATTGCCCGGTCTGCGACAAGGGTGGCGAGTGTCCATTACAGAACCTGACCATGAAATTTGGTTCTGGCAAAGGACGCTTTTTATATGATGACAAAATGCATCTGGAAAAGCACGTTCCACTGGGCGAATTGATCACTCTTGATCGTGAGCGCTGCATCCAATGTGGACGCTGCGTGCGCTTCCAGAGCGACGTGGTCTCGGAACCGGTGATCGGTTTCTCTGAGCGAGGCCGTGCAACCGAGATCATGACCATCTCCGAGCCCGGCTTCGACTCATATTTCTCCGGCAACACTACAGACATCTGTCCGGTTGGCGCGTTAACTACCACGGACTTCCGTTTCGGGGCACGTCCGTGGGAACTAAAAACCGCCGCTTCTATATGCCCCTTGTGCCCGGTGGGGTGCAATATCACCTTTAATACCAGGCGAGAGGCGAAAAGTGGTGGCAAGGTGGTGATCAAACGGGTCATGCCGCGCCAAAACGAATCGGTCAATGAGATCTGGATCTGCGACAAGGGACGTTTTGCAAGCCATCACTATACGGAAAGCAGCGGGCGTCTGACCAAACCGTTGGTTCGCAAGGATGAAAAACTCCATACGACCACCTGGGATAACGCTTTGAAACTCGCTGCGGAGAAAATCGCTGCGGCGAAAAATGATACCGTCGTGCTCGCCAGCGGACAGCTCTCGAACGAAGACCTGTATAACCTCAAGCAGCTGGCTGAGGGATTGAACAGCAAAGCGATCTTGTACACTCATATGGGTGGTGGTGATCTGACCGCTCTGGTGGGTGTTGGTAGGGGCACAAACCTGGCTGAAGTGGGCAAAGGTACGGTCATTCTGGTCATCGGCTCGGACCTGCAGGAAGAAGCTCCACTGTGGTGGTTGCGTATTATCCATGCTGCCAGGAATGGTGCAACTTTGATCGTTGCTAATCCCCGTGATACAAAACTCGACAGGCACGCGGCTTATGTGATACGTTATGCGAACGGCGATGAGGTTGAGACGGTCAACGGCATCATGCCAGGCAGAAAGGACAATAAAATTGCTGAGGCATTCGCCAGCGCGGAAAACGCACTTGTCTTTTTCGGTTCCGAGGGACTAGGCTTGGAAGGTACGGGCGCGTTGGGGCTGGCTTGTGCCAGGTTGCTGCAGGTAACCGGTCACACAGCAAAACCGAATAATGGTCTGATTGGCGTCTGGTCTCATGCGAACGACCAGGGTGCCTGGGAATTGGGTTTCCAGCCAGAAGCTGACCTCTCTGCAGCCATCAAGGGCAAGGTGGTATACATTGCAGGCGCTGATCCAGCCGGGGATGATCCCAACCTGGCGAAAGCATTGAAGATAGCCAGGTGCATCATCGTGCAGGATCTGTTCATGACCGATACGGCAAAAATGGCTGATGTGGTGCTTCCTGCGCAGGCTTATACCGAAAGGGATGGCACCTTCACTTCCGGTGAGCGTCGAGTGCAGCGATTCTATCGGGCGGTCACGCCGCGCAGCGAATCCCGCCCCGATTTCGAGATTACGGCCCAACTGGGTGCACTGCTGGAGCTCGATATAGAGAGTCGTTCTTCGGAACGGGTTTTCGAGCGGATTTCAGCGTCTGTTAAGGCGTTTAATGATATCTCCTATTCCAAAGTATCCGAAGTGACCCCACAATGGCCAATCGTCGGGCGTAATGAAATATATTATGGTGGTACGACATACGACAACAAGCAGGGTCTGGGAGTTCAGTTGACCTCGGTGATCCACCGCGATGGAACCATTACCCTTCCACCTGCCAGGCAGGTTAAAGCTCTTCGACCCAGGGAAAACGAACTCCTAGCCGTGCCGGTCACCCGCTTATATGATCATGGCTTGACGGTCTACCCTTCTGAGCTGTTACACGAACGGATGGGTGAACTAACGATGGTTTTGCATCCCACCACTGCGAAAAAATATGGTTTGATGACCGGAGATATGGTAAAGGTCAATTTAAATGGTACCTCTGCCAACGTAGTATTGCGCATCGATGAGACGGTCTCGACCGGTGTTGCCTTGTTACCCCGCAGCATGGGACTGCCTATCACGGCTCCGGCTGTAATCACTGTACAGGCTGCCAAAAAGGCCAGGGGTCAGCAGGAATAATGGATAAAGCGAGGACGTCGTTATGGACTTTATCTTGATTTTAGAGTGGGTGATCAAAGCCCTGGTATTGATATTCTTTCTACTGGGGGGATTTGCCTACCTGACACTATATGAAAGAAGGGCTTTGGCGCGCATCCAGGTACGGATCGGTCCTAACCGTGCCGGTCCGCAAGGTATCCTGCAGCCGGTTGCTGATGCGCTCAAATTAATTTTTAAGGAAGAATTGACACCTGCCCGGGCTGACAAGTTGTTATTTATATTAGCTCCGGTTGTGACCGTCGTTCCGGCAATGATTATCGCTGCGGTCATCCCCTGGGGTACGAGCCTGACCATGTTTGGCCGCCAGATCACCCTTTACGTTGCCGATATCAACGTCGGTGTGCTTTATCTGATGGCAATTGCTTCGATCGCAGTTTACGGGATCGTTATGGCAGGCTGGTCTTCGAATAATAAATATGCCATGATGGGTGGTTTGCGTTCCTCAGCCCAGATGATATCTTACGAACTTACCCTGGGCTTGTCATTTGTGTCAGTCATATTACTTTCAAACTCAATGCGCATGATGGACATTGTCCAGGCGCAAAAGTCGATCTGGTTTGTGCTGCTCCAACCGGTCGGCACTATAGTCTTTCTGATAGCAACAATAGCAGAAGTCAACCGTCCACCATTCGATATGCCTGAAGCAGAACAGGAGCTGACCGCTGGTTATCACACGGAGTATTCGGGCATGAAGTTTGCCCTGTTCTTCATGGCTGAGTATGAGAAGGTAATTGTGATTAGTTTGATAGGAGCTACGCTTTACTTCGGTGGATTTCTTGGACCGGGGGTTGAACAACACCCGTGGCTTGGACCCATTTACATGTTTATCAAGCTGATCATCCTTCTTTTTGGGATAATCTGGATCCGTTCCACCCTTCCCCGTCTGCGTTATGATAGGTTGATGGCTTTCGGCTGGAAGGTTCTGTTACCGCTCTCGCTCGCCCTGGTATTTGTTACTGCTCTTGGTATCGTCATGGAAAAACTATGGCTGATCCCGATCCTCTCGATCCTGGCAGCAATCCCCTTCGTTTTGATGGTAAACCGGTCGTTGTGGAGGAAGCCGCGATGATAACTGCGTTGATCCAGGGATTGACTACAACCTTCCGCTCGTTATTTGACAAGCCGATCACGGTCCAGTACCCTGAGCAGAGGCGTGCGCTCCGGCCACGCTTCCGTGGGCGGCACGAGTTAAAACGCTATGAGAACGGGCTGGAGAAATGCATCGGCTGCGCCCTGTGTGCGGCGGCCTGCCCGGCAGATGCAATCTTTGTTGAGGCAGCGGAAAACACCGACAGGCAGCGTTTTTCACCCGGTGATCGCTACGCCAGCACATATGAGATCAACATGCTTCGGTGTATCTTCTGTGGTTTCTGTGAGGATGCCTGTCCGACCGAGGCGGTCGTCCTGGGTGATAATTATGAACTCTCGTTCCTCGACCGTCGCGATGCGATATATACCAAGGATAGATTATTGGAACCGGTTGGGGCGGGTGTTCAGCCAACCCCTCAGCAGGTTCCAGCGGGTGTTTATACCCGGTCCGTACCCCAGATGAAGGATCCGCAAGACTGAGAGAGTGCCCATGTCTGTCGACCTGATACTTTTCCTTGTCCTTGCCCTGGTTGCCGTAGCGACCGCTCTTGGGATGCTGCTCAGTCGCAATTCGATCTACTCGGCGCTGTTCCTCGTGTTGAACTTTGCCACCGTGGCGGTTTTTTACCTTTTGCTGGGTGCGCCTTTCATCGCCCTGTCACAGGTGTCCGTTTATGCCGGAGCGATCATGGTGCTGTTTCTCTTCGTGATCATGCTGCTGGGTGCGGAAAGGCTGCCGGATCCGAAAGTGCTTCCCTGGCAGCAGCCGCTGGCTGTGATCCTGGCGTTAATACTGGTGGCTGAAACAACCTACCTGCTCTTTGTCAGAAAGGTGGCTGCAGGTGTGATCAACCGGCCGCTTGAAGCTTTTGGCAGTCCTCAGGCGATAGGTACGACCTTGTTCAATGAATATATGCTGCCATTCGAAGTTACTTCCATTCTTCTGCTCGTAGCCATGGTTGGTGCGATCGTACTGACAAAGAAAGAGAAAGGAGAGCAGGATTAGCATGGTACCTGTAACATACTACATTGCACTTTCGGCAGTCCTGTTCACGCTTGGTGCATTGGGTGTACTCATCCGCCGTAATGCCCTGATCATTTTCATGTCCGTGGAATTGATGTTGAATGCCGGTAACCTGGCTTTCGTGGCTTTCACGCGGTTCTATGAAGTGCTGAATGGACAGATCTTCGTCTTCTTTGTTATGACCGTAGCCGCCGCGGAAGTGGCGGTCGGATTAGCGCTGATCGTAGCCATCTTCCGAACCAAACACAGTATTGATGTCGATCAGATGAGCAGCCTTAAGGGATAACCATGGAATCTACCGGACTGTATTTTAACCTCGTTCCCTGGGTCGTGTTCTTCCCGGTCATCGGGTTGTTGGCCAACCTCTTCATTACCAATCGGATGAGCGAGAAAGTCATTGGCTGGCTTGCCAGCTTTGCATCTGGAGCAGCTTTCGTTATTGCAGTGCTGCTGGCTTACTCGTTGGTTCAACATCCTGAGGGTGTAGTCGTGCCGCTTGCAGAGTGGATCCACATCGGGAACCTGCAGCTCGATTGGGCTTTCCGCGTGGACACCCTCTCGGTGACGATGATGCTCGTCATTGGTGGTGTGGGGACGTTAATCCACATTTACGCAATCGGCTATATGCATGAGGATGTACGCTTTAAGAACGATCACGGTCGCTTTCGCCGCTTCTTCGTCTTCATGAACCTTTTCATTGCCATGATGATGATCCTGGTCAGCGGTAACTCGTTCTTAATGTTGTTCGTTGGCTGGGAAGGCGTAGGTCTATGTTCATTCCTGTTGATTGGTTTCTGGTACGACAAAGATACCCTGGGCAGGGACAGCGAAGCCAACGCCAATGCAGCCAAGAAGGCATTTGTTACCAACCGTATCGGTGACTTTGGCTTCCTGATCGCGGCTTTCCTGATGTTCTGGTACTTTGGCAGTTTGAATTTTGATGTTATCTTCGAGAAAGCGCCCGAATTGGCAGCGACAATGCCCGGCGTTGTCATCGCAATTACACTTTTCATGCTGCTTGGTGTTACTGGTAAATCAGCCCAGCTGCCTCTGTTCGTCTGGCTGCCGGACGCGATGGCTGGTCCGACCCCGGTCTCGGCGCTGATCCATGCCGCCACAATGGTCACAGCTGGTGTTTACCTGGTGGCTCGTTCGGCGGCTTTATATGTGACGGTCCCTTCCGCCCAGTTCATCGTAGCCATTGTCGGTGCCGCGACTGCCTTGTTGGCAGCAACCATAGCTGTCGGACAGTACGATCTCAAGAAAGTGCTGGCTTACTCGACCATCAGCCAGTTGGGCTTTATGGTCGCAGGGGTGGGCATGGGTGCTTTCGTGGCAGGCATGTTCCACCTGGTGACACATGCATTTTTCAAAGCTTTGCTGTTCCTCTCAGCCGGATCGGTCATTCTGGGTATGGAACGCGGACACCATCACCTGGCGCATGGCAAGCACGAGCAGAATGGGCACGGCGAAGAAGTGTTCGATCCTGGCGATATGCGTAATATGGGCAACCTGCGCAGACGGATGCCAGTCACCTTCTGGCTGTACCTGATTGGAGCGCTGGCGCTGGCAGGGATCTTCCCCCTGGCTGGATTCTGGTCTAAGGATGAGATCCTGGCTGATGCGTTCAAGGAATATCCCCTGGTCTATTGGATGCTGACCATTGCTGCCTTCTTTACCGCCTTTTACATGGGACGCCAGATATGGATGGTCTTCTTCGGAAAAGAACGGCATGAAGCAGCTGAACATGCTGTGGAAAGCCCGTTGATCATCACCGCTCCACTAATGGTATTGGCTTTCCTGTCCATTTTCGGTGGTGCCCTCAATTTACCCAAATTGCACACGTTGACGCTTTGGCTGGAACATACCATTGAGTTCGCCCATCCCGGTGAGTTCCTTTATGGTGTGGCAGGTCTCTCCTTCGGGCTGGCATTGGTGGCGATCCTGCTTTCGTGGCTGCTTTACCAGCGCCAGCCGTTGAAAGCCGGCCAACCTGACCCGTTAAAACGGATCCTCGGTTCGATTTTTACTGTCTTCGAACGAAAATACTGGGTGGATGAGATCTACTGGGCTGTATTCGTGGATCGCTACATTGACCTGGCACGGTTTCTTGCCCAGACGGTGGATGGAAAGTTCTGGCATGACTGGTTCCATGATACGGTCATAGCCCGCTCCTTCCGCTCTCTGACCCATTTCCTTGCCAATCCAATTGATCTGGGTTTCATTGATGCCATGGCGAACGGCCTGGCTGAGGTGATCAAACAATCTTCCGCCAGCCTGCGGCGGGTGCAAAATGGTTTTGTCCGCAGTTATGCTCTTTCGGTGCTGCTGGGAGTGATCCTGATCCTGGGATACCTGATTTTCAAGTAACCATTCTCCTTTTTGCTCCTGCACGAGTACCATCACGAGCAGGAGGATAACTCGTAACGGAAACGAGGACACACTATGGACTTTGTGCTACATCCCCTTACATTGGTGACCTTCTTCCCCCTGGTTGGCATATTGGTCATGTTGCTGCTTAACTCAGAGATGAAGAACGCCCTGCGTTGGATAGCATTGACCACTTCGTTGATCACCTTCGGAATATCTATATGGGTGCTGGTGCTGTTCAATGCCTCCAGCCCGGACATGCAGCTGGTCGCCAAATACGACTGGATCCAGGTGGCGGGCTGGGATATCCGTTATTACATGGGCGTGGACGGCTTGAGCATCCTGCTCCTGTTATTGACCACATTCCTGACCCCGATATCGATCCTGTCCACCTGGACAGCGGTTGAAGAGCGTGTCAAAGATTTTATGACCTTCTTCCTGCTGCTGGAAGTGGGCATGGTGGGCGTGTTCCTGGCGCAGGACCTGTTCCTGTTCTATGTCTTCTGGGAATTCACCCTCGTTCCGATGTACTTCCTGATAGGCATCTGGGGTGGACCCAACCGCATCTATGCCGCCATCAAATTCTTCCTGTACACGATGGCGGGGTCGATACTTATGCTCCTGGCAATACTGTGGCTGGGCATTCAACAGGGTACCTTCTCGGTACCTGAACTGATCGCACAGGGAGGCATCCCGGCAGGGATCCAGATGTGGCTCTTCCTGGCATTCGCGGCGGCTTTTGCGATCAAGGTCCCCATGTGGCCCTTACACTCCTGGCTGCCTGATGCCCATGTCGAAGCTCCGACCGCTGGTTCCGTCATCCTGGCGGGCGTCCTGCTGAAAATGGGTACCTACGGCTTTTTGCGTTTCAACCTCCCGCTTTTCCCTGAGGCTTCCATCAAGGCGGCTCCCTGGATGGCGGGACTGGCTGTGATCGGCATCCTGTACGGCGCAGCGGTCTCTTATTCACAGCAGGATGTCAAGAAACTGGTTGCCTTCTCCTCGGTCAGCCACCTGGGCTTCGTGATGCTCGGTCTATTCGCCCTTAATCCACAGGGCATCCAGGGCGGCATCCTGCAAATGATAAACCACGGTCTGAGCACGGGCGCCTTGTTCTTACTGGTCGGTATGATATATGAACGCCGCCATACCCGTGACATGGATGCCTTTGGTGGGTTATGGAAGGTGATGCCGGTCTATGGCGCACTGACCCTGATCATCACCCTGTCATCAATGGGCTTGCCCGGCTTGAACGGCTTCGTTGGTGAGTTCACCATCCTGCTTGGAGCGTTTGGCTCGCAAGCCATCGGTTCGCCGTGGTTCGCCGGACTCGCAGCCGGGGGTGTCATTCTGGCAGCCATATACATGCTTTACATGTTCCAGAAACTTTTCCTCGGCCCCGTAACCAAAGAGGAAAACAAGAAACTGAAAGACTTGAATTGGCGCGAGATTGTGACCCTCATCCCGATCCTGGTCCTAGTCATCTGGATCGGTTTATACCCGAAACCCTTCTTTGCCCTGATGACCCCGGCGGTGGATAAACTGGTTGCTGTCCTTCAGACTACCGCCCTGGTCATGCACTAATGTTATCCTCTCACTCCCTGACCTCTTTGAAATAAAAGAGGAATTAGAGTGAGGGCGGGAGAAATCATGACCCAAGTCGATTTCTATATCCTTCTACCAATGATATTGCTGGTAATTTGGGCTTCGATCCTGCTGGTCGTTGACCTGTTCATTCCCAAAAACCGCAAGAGCCTGACAGCATTTTTATCCGCTCTGGGATTGGCGCTGGCACTTGGATTGACGCTCTCCCAGGTGGGGCGTACCGGTATTGGTTTTAACAAGATGGTGGTATTAGATGGTTTCGCCGCATTTATCAATGTCCTGCTGCTGATCAGCGGTCTTCTTGGAGTGGGCCTGGCTTTTGGCTATATCAGGCGCATGGGCTTGGAACGGGGCGAGTATTATACCCTCCTGCTGTTCAGCGTTTCGGGGATGATGCTCATGGCTCAGGCTGCCGACTTGATCATTGTTTTTCTGGCGCTTGAAATGCTTTCCATCCCGCTCTATGTGCTGGCAGCTTTTGCCCGTCCGCAAGCCGAATCCGAAGAAGCAGGCATAAAGTACTTCCTGCTCGGTGCCTTTGCGACCGGTTTCGTTGTATACGGGATCGCCCTGGTCTTTGGTGCTACAGGAAGCACTGCGCTGAGCGGTATTTCTGCAGCCATTGGCAGCGGAACAGCAAATACTTTAATGATGCTGATTGGCGCTGCTCTGATACTGGTCGGCTTTGGCTTCAAGGTTGCCGCGGTTCCCTTCCACATGTGGACCCCGGATGTCTATCAAGGAGCGCCTTCGGCAGTGACGGCTTTCATGGCTGCTGGAGCCAAGATCGCTGGTTTTTCCGCCTTGCTGCGGGTCTTTGCCACGGCTTTCCCGAGCCTGGCGGCAGACCTGACGCCGGTCCTCTGGACGCTGGCAGCCTTGACCATGATAGTCGGCAACCTGATAGCGATTGCCCAGACCAACATTAAACGCCTGCTGGCTTACTCCAGCATTGCCCATGCCGGTTATATCCTGATGGCTTTTGTTCCATATGGTGATCCAGTCGTTTCGAAAGTATCGGTAGCGGCTGGACTATTCTACCTGGTATCCTATGCGCTGACCAACTTCGGCGCCTGGGGAGTGGTGATTGCACTTGAAAAAGCCGAAGGCAGGGGTTTGGAGATCGCAGATTATGCCGGCCTGGGTCGAAAATACCCAGCCCTGGCGGCTGCCATGACCATCTTTATGCTGTCGCTGACCGGCATCCCGCCCACCCTTGGTCTGGTGGGTAAGTTTTACCTGTTCCGTGCTGTCATTGCAGGAGGATTTTACGGCCTGGCGATCATCGGCGTGGTGACTTCGCTCATCTCCGCCTACTACTACCTGAGGGTGGTAGTGACCATGTACATGCGTGAAGGTGAGCCGAGTACCACCTCAGAACCCTGGCTGGACCTGACCTGGGGCGGAGCCGCGCTGGTGACGGTGGTCGCCAGCCTGGTTCCCGCTCCGCTCTTTGACTGGGCTTCCAAGGCGGTTTTGAGGTTGTTCTAGATCACTAATTAAGACAATTTACTCGTATTAGCGGGGAAAACCTCCTCCTGGTTAATGAGAAAGAATAGGACGGCAGTTTGGCTGCCGTCTCTTATTTATGGGAGTGAATTTCCTTGAATGATACCAGTCAGGTATAATTGGGCGGTTGTCGTTGGTTCTTCATATGATAAAAGCCTTAATCTTCGATTTTGACGGCCTGATCCTGGATACTGAAACAGCCGAGTTCCACGTCTGGCGGGATATCTATCGCGAATACGGTCAGGAAATGTCAGCCCAGACCTGGGGGCAGAATGTGGGTGGATATGGCATTTCCATCTTTGATGCAGTGAGCCACTTGCAAAACCTGGTCGGATACCCACTAGACCAGGAAGCATTGCACCTCCGTTTCCGCCGTGAAAGTGCCGATTCGATAGTACACCATCCGGTCCTGCCGGGCGTGCTGGACTATCTCAACCAGGCGCAAGAGCTGGATATAAAACTTGCCATTGCTTCCAGTTCCCCGCACTCCTGGGTGGATGCGCATCTCAGGCGTTTGGGATTGTTCGAGTATTTTTCCACCATTATCTGTTCCGACGAGGTCCGGCGGGAGCGCACCAAGCCCCACCCTGACCTGTTCCTGAAGGTTCTGGAAGTAATGGGTCTCCAGGCGAAAGAAGCGATCGCCTTTGAGGATTCGCCTCATGGTGTGGTCGCAGCCAAGGCAGCTGGGCTTTTTGTTGTTGCCATACCCAACCCGATCACTGCCGAATTGGGTGTCAATGGGGCGGATATCACCCTTTCATCGCTGGCAGCGTTAACCCTCAAAGCTCTACTCGCCCGAGTGTGATTCGCCTAATTGGATTTCCTCAAAATCCGGTCAATTTCTTCAGTAGACCAAGCACTATCATCAATTTTTCCCAGTTCCTGATGTTTTGAATACCTCCAATGATTTTACTCAGCATTTTTGTTATAATATCATCATTATTGGTAATGAAGTTCTATACATGCAAGTGGTTACAATGGTTTTCTTGTATATACATCTAGTCCCTTTTCCATTCTTATGCCAAAAAGCAACCAAGGGAAGTGTTAGCTATAATATTAAAAAAGAGGAGAGGAGGAGTGCGATCACTGATATATTAAAAGATAAAACGCCCAGCAAATTGGATTTCAGTATACAATCCGTTTCCGACCAATCTTTCTACAAATAACGAAAGGAAAAGACTATGAATTACAAATCTATCACCTCGTTGTTGCTGCTTATCCCGCTATTGTTGGGTGGTGTTTCCACATCACAGAGCACAGCGGGCGGTTCTGATATCGCACCAGCCGCATCACCAAAGTCTGAAGAATTGTTGTTCGTTTCATCAATCTCCATGGCAGGCACGATGTGGCAGCCGCAAAGAGAGGCACAATTCGGTCAATGGACCGTTTATGGATGGGGCACCGCGGTAAAATCCTCGATAGCAGGCAACCGCTGGGTCCACATCGGTGTGCCAAATGTCTGGTTCCTTGAGAATCAATTTAAGAGCATTTCATTAGTGCAATTTTGCGCCAGGTCCTCAAGTGGCAACCGCACCAAACCCACTCAGATGGATGTCTGGTCATATGGTACGCAGATCTCCTCCGATGCCATCACTTGGGCTAACAATAACGACCTCCAATGTATTGACCACACATTCAACCCGAGGGTTTTTTATCGTGACGTCTCGATCAGCGTGTTTTTGCATTTTGCCAACACGACCGATGAGATCACCTTGTATCGCGCGGAGGTCTATATAGGAAGCGATTATTAAATCATCCTTGGAACAAAACAACGCAGCCTCTGGCGAAGGATAGCCAGAGGCTGTGTTTTTTCAATACATATCACCCTGATAGTCTGATGTGGGGGGGTCTCCAGACCGCGACTGCGCGCGGTGCATCCTACTTAACATTCTCACCTGTTCCGCTGCATGATAGGACGAGCGCACCAGAGGTCCGCTCTCGACCCAGCGGAATCCAATGCCCAGGCCGTATTCCTTGAGTTCCTGGAACTCTCCCAGCGTATAGTAGCGAGTGATTGGCAGGTGTCTCCTGCTAGGCTGAAGGTACTGGCCCAGGGTCAGGATATCTACCCCCCAATCGCGCTGGTTGCGCATCACCGCCTTGACCTCGTCCATCTCTTCGCCCAGTCCCAGCATGATGCCGGACTTGGTTAGCACTTCCGGGTCGAGGCTTTTGGCATTGGAGAGGGTTGCTGCCGCCCATTCGTACCTGTCCTGCGGCTGGACGGTCTTGAACAGGCGCGGTACGGTTTCTACGTTATGGTTGAGGATCTCGGGGCGGGCATCCATAACTATCTTTAACGCTTCGAGGCTGCCCTTGAAGTCCGGGATCAACACCTCGACCGAGCAGCCGGGATGCAGCTGGCGGATTCGGCGGACGACCATGGCGAAAGCAGGCGCCCCGCCATCTTTGCGCTCATCGCGGTTGACCGAAGTGATCACCGCATGCTTTAAGTCCATGGCTTTGACCGCCTGGGCAACCCGTTCCGGTTCCAGCCAGTCAAGCGGCTGAGGTTTGCCATGCTTGATGTCACAGAATACGCAGCGACGAGTGCACACGTCACCAAGAATCAGGAAGGTGGCTGTGCCTGAACCCCAGCATTCGCCTATGTTAGGGCACATGGCTTCTTCACAGACGGTGTGCAGCTCCTTCCTGCGCATCAATCCCTGCAGCCATGCATAGGTATCGCCCGAAGGTGGGCGCACCCAGATCCAATCCGGGCGGCGCAGGGGATGCGTATCAACTTTTCCTGGATCGAGTCGGTCTCGTGAGGATATAGCGGGCATGATCTCTTTGTCTGTTCGGATATGTAGCCAGAAATAACCTGATCTTAGAGGTTTATAGTGCCTACTTCATCTTGCGTACCAGCAGCCTCAAGCCCTCGACATGAACGACCTGGACCTTCTCACCTTTTTTGATGTGTGTTTCACCTTCAAATAATTCTGCGCTCCATAGCTCACTGCCGAGCTGCACCTGCCCCTGGGGAGCGATTGCCGTTCTGGCGATCCCCGTCCGCCCGGAAAACGATTCTTGTCCTGTGCGAACCGGGATACGCAGCGCGCGCAGCGCATACCCCACGATGACCGCGAACATCAGGCCCGTAATGATCCCGGTCCCGATGACCAGCGGTAGCGAAACGCGCTGGAACTGGGGGGTGCCCGGCGAGTTGAACAGCACCAATGCACCAATGATGAACGAGGCAATCCCGGTTGCGGTCAACGCGCCGTGCGTGGGGGCTTTGATATCCACGATGAACAGGATAAAGGCGATGATAAGGAAGACGCCCCCGAACCAGTTGACTGGCAGGACGCCCAGCCCATAAGCCGCCAGCGCCAGGCAAACCACGCCGATAAAGCCGGAAACCCACCCGCCCGGGCTGGAAAGTTCGATGAACAATGCCTGCACTCCGATGGTCAGCAGCAGGAACGAGATGTTGGGATTGATCAGCACTTGCAAGAGCTGCTCGATGAAGCGCATTGGGATGACTTCCGTGACTGCGCCAGCGGTGTGAAGGGTGCGGTTGCCGTCGATGGTTTCCACCGGAAAGCCGTCGATCTGGTGCAGCAGGTCATCCAGGTCAGTGGCGATGAAATCCACCAATCCAGCTGCCAGGGCTTCGCTGGCTGAGACCGCTTTTGCCGAGTCGATCGTCTCCTCGGCAATTTTTATAGCTTCAGGCCCCCGTCGCTCCGACCATGAGCGGATGCTGGCTTTGACGATCTCGGAAAGTTTCTCCTTGATGGTCTGTTCAAGATCCTCACCCTGCGCCCCAACCGGGCTGGCGGCGCCGATGGCTGTCTCAGGAGCCATAGCAGCCACATGGGCGGAAAGCGTAATGACCACCCCCGCGCTGCCTGCCATACCGCCCCGCGGCGAAACATATACGATCACGGGGACGTGGCTGGCACGGATGGCTTCAGCCATGTTGTACATCGTCTGGCTGTCTCCGCCAGGTGTATTAAGCTGCAGGATAAGCACCTCCGCTCCCCTCTGTTCTGCCGTTTGCAGGCTGCGCTCGAGGTACTGGAACATGGCGGGTGTAATTGGACCGTCCATGGTCATGACCAGTGCCAGGGGCGCGTTACCCTGGGCACTTGCAGGCTGGTAGCCTAAGAGCAGCATGCCCAGCAGGACGAGAAATAGTTGAGTTCTTTTCATATCCACGACTCCATATTACCGGTATTATAAACCTGATGTATACTGGTTATTAAGCCTTTTACTTGGGAGGTGAACATGACAACTATCAAAACCGGAACAACAAAGTTGATTATCACTCCATTATTATTGCTGAGAGTTGTGCTGACATTCATTCTTTTACCACTTGCTCTATTACTGGTTGCTGGTCGCCTGGATTGGTGGCAGGCATGGCTCTATATTACTGTTTCGATTGTTTTATCTGTCATCAGCCGGATTATGATGGCGCGCAAGAATCCTGATCTCGTAGCAGAACGCGCCAGTTTTATAAAGGCTGAAGGTGTAAAAAGCTGGGATCGCACGATCGTGCCTATGATTGCCCTCTATGGTCCACTGGCACTGTATATCATTGCTGGACTGGATAAACGGTTTGGTTGGTCTCCTCCGCTGCCGGTCATCGCAGAAATGATCGGGCTTGTTGTCATTCTTCTAAGCTATCTGCTGGGGACCTGGGCGATGGCGAGCAACAGGTTTTTCTCCTCGGTAGTACGTATCCAGGTCGACCGGGGGCACCAGGTTGTGAGGACCGGTCCATACCGTTTCATCCGCCATCCGGCTTACACGGGTGGTATTCTCGCCTGGCTGGCAACCCCCTTCCTGCTGGGAACGCTTTGGGCGTTGCTCCCTGGCGTACTGATCAGTGCAGGCATCGCTGTCCGTACAGCCCTGGAAGACCGGACGCTTCAGGCGGAACTATCAGGGTATCAGGAATATAGCCAACAAACACGTTTCCGGCTGGTTCCTGGAGTATGGCAATAAGAAAGGGTGATTGCTGATCATCCTTCCCTGACAGGTTTTGGTCGATAATGATTGAATGTGGATAATGATGAACACACCCGGAAATGCAAATCAAGGTCACAGAGGAACGGGCGTACTCAAGATCCTGGTCTTTGCGCTGGTTCTGCTGTTATTTAATCTCGTCCCCTTCTTTGTCGCAGGGTGCTGGGACTGGTGGGGTGCCTGGGCGAATGCCATGCTGGCATTTCTGGCCATGTTCATCGGCAGGTTGATCGTTAACTCCCGCAACCCAGCCCTACTGGCTGAACGCCTCCATTCGTTGAAAGCCGATGACATCAAAGCCTGGGACAAAAAGATAGTTCCATTGATCGGCATTGTTGGTCCCCTGTTTACCCTGGTGATCGCCGGCTTGAATTTCCGGTTCAACTGGCAGCCGCCGGTTTCATTGGCGTGGCAGATCTGCGGTTTATTGGTGATGATCCTTGGTTGTGCCCTGTCGACCTGGGCATTGGCGGAAAACAGGTTCTTTTCAGGGGTGGTGCGTATCCAGGTAGAACGCGGTCATGCTGCGGTTGAAACAGGTCCATATCGGTATATACGCCATCCTGGATATATGGGCGATATCCTCTATAACCTGGCGACACCACTGCTGCTCGGATCCTTGTGGGCGCTCATTCCTGCCATGTTGACCGCGATCTTATTCGGCTTTCGCACTGCCCTGGAGGATCGCACGCTTCAGGAAGAACTACCAGGATATGAGGAATACACCCGGACGACACGATATCGCCTCCTGCCGGGTATATGGTAATAAGCCGGGCTGCCAGCCTGAGCGATATTAATTAGATCTGACCCTCCAGGTACGCCCGGGTGCGTTCCTTTTTGGGATGCTCGAAGACCTCCTGAGCGGGTCCTGCTTCCACCACCTCCCCCAGGTACATGAAGACCACATAATCAGCCAGCCGTTTTGCCTGGCGTAGGATGTGCGTCACCAGCACGATTGTGTATTTCTGCTTCAACTCGTGCAGGCGCTGTTCAATATGCTGCGCCGAGATCGGATCGAGGGCTGAGGTTGGTTCGTCTCCTAGCAGGATCTCCGGTTCGACCGCCAGGCCGCGCGCCAGGCACAGGCGTTGCTGCTGACCGATCGAGAGTGCCGTTGCCGGGGCGCGCAGACGGTCCTTGACCTCTTCCCACAATCCGGCGACTTCCAAGTAATGCTGAACAGCGGTATTGAGGTTGTGACCCTTGACCATCCCGTGAATGCGCATACCATAGGCGACATTGTCAAATATGGACATCGGAAGGGGATATGGTCGTTGAGCCAGGAGGCCAGCCTTTTTCCGTATCTCGGTCACGTCCATATCGCGCCCGTAGATATTTTCACCGTCGATCATTACCTTTCCAGTGACGCGAGTACCATCGATCAATTCAAGAAAGCGGTTCAAGGTCTTGAGCAGGGTGGTCTTCCCGCAGCCTGATGGTCCCATGATAACCGTGATCTGCTGCCTGGGGATATCCAGGTTCACCGCTTTCAGCGCCTGGAGGTCGCTGTAATATGTATTTAAGTCGCGCACCTGAATATGTGATTCCATTTGTTTTATTATTACTCCTAAAACCTATTTAACGATATGTTTGCCAACGTATCCCGATATCCACCGGGAGCCCAGGCTTATCACCAGCACAATGACTGTCAGGATCAGCGCAGATGCATAGGCACGCTTCTGCACTTCGGGGAAGGGTGTACCCAGTTGAAAGAAGACTGCCAGGGGCAGTGATGCGACCGGTCGTAAAAGCGATGTGGGGATGCGGTCAGTATAACCGGCCGTGAATAACACGGAAGCCGCGTCGCCGATGCCACGCCCAAAAGCCAGCAGGATGGCGGTCAGGATGCCGGGCAGCATTTGACGTGTCACCACGTGGATGGCGGTCTCCAGCCGGGTGGATCCCAGCGCGAACGAGGCTTGTTCCAGATCGGCTGGCATCAGGCGGATGACCTCGTCCATGGCGCGGGTCATGATGGGTAGTTCGAGCAGCGCCAGAACTATGATCCCACCCAGCAGGGAGGCACGCATACCGATCGCCAGCATCAAGGTGAAACCGAACGCGCCATAGACAATGGATGGGATGCCCCAGAGCACATCCAGAGCCAAGCGAACCAAGCGTCCCCAGCGTGAGTTGCGTACATAGGTCTCCAGATACAATGCCATCGGCAGGCTGAAGATAAGAGCAAGCAGTGTCCCGCCGCCCGCCAGGAACAGCGAGCCGACAATTGCATTCAGGATCCCGCCCTCCTTGCCCATGTAGTAGCCGCCTTTTGGTGTCTGGGTCAGCATCTGCCAGTTCAGCGCAGGCAATCCCTTGACCAGGACTGTCCACAAGATCAGACCGAGGCTGCCAGCGACAACCAGGAAAGACAAATACATCAATGCCTTCACAATGGCTTCTTCGATGTGTCGTTTATGCCAATGTTTTATCATGCCCACGCCCTCCTCACCCTGCCCATAATGCGCCGCAGGATGAGCGTTGAGGCAATGTTGAAGACCATTACGATCACCAGCAGGATCAATGCCGCACTTAATAAGGCAGAGTCGTAAAGTGGGATCGACATCATTTCGCCGTAGTTGTTTGCGATCAAGGCCGGCAGCGGGTAAGCCGGATCGAAGAGCGAACCGGGCACCTTGACCACGTTCCCGACCACCATCAGGACAGCCATGGTCTCACCCAACGCCCGTGATGAGCCCAGCACGATTCCTGCCACAATACCTGGCAGGGAATGAGGCAGGACCGCGAACTTGATCGTCTGCCACCTGGTGGCACCGACAGCCAGGGAAGCTTCCTTGAGACCTTGTTGGACAGTAGCCATGACCTCATAGGTCACCGCGATGATGAAAGGAGCGATCATCACGGCGAGCACAATTCCACCTGCCAGCACGCTGAATCCGGTCGGGTTGTCCGAACGAAACAATGGTATGAATCCAAGCCAGCGATCGAATAACGGATGCAGGGTGTTATGAACCCAGGGTACGATTGCGATCATACCCCATACACCGTACACCACCGATGGGATCGCTGCCAGTAGGTCAAGCAGCGGTTTCATCACAGTCCTGGTCGAGTTGTGTGCATATTCCGAGAGATATATTGAAGTCAAAAGGCAAGGTGGAACAGCAAGCACTACCGCTGCGATCGTCACCCAGAAAGTGCCGGCAATGAAAGGCAGGAAACCGAATAAGCCCTGCATGGGCAGCCAGACCTGACCGGTGAGCAGCTCCCATAAGGAGTTGTTCCGCAAGATTGGCCAGGAGCGTGCCACCAGCGCCAGGGTTATGAGTACTATCAATACCATTGGCAGGAGCGTGATCAGGAAGAAGGCACGCCCGGCAAACCGGTCTCGTGAACGCCTGACAGGGAGAGACGGGCGACCAGATTGACCGGTCGCGCCGTCTTTGTCTTGTTTTGTTGTAATTGCCATCAAGCTCATCGGATCTTTTTCAAGAAGGTGTCCAATTGTTCAGGTGTCAGCGGGATATAACCAGCCTCGCTGAGGAATTGTTGTCCGTCGGTCAGGATCCATTCGATGAAGGTCTGGACGATGCCGGAAGGCTTTCCCTTGGTGACCAGGTTAAGCAGGCGGGCTGGCGGTGAAGGGTATTTATTGGAGGCAATAGCATCCAGAGCTTCGGTCTTTGTCCCCAATATTTCATCCGGGTCAGCGTTGCCATTCGCATTGACGTCAATCGGTACAATGGCTACACCCGTAATGGGTTTGCTGCTGGTCATGTCAAAGGCATAGTTCAGGTTGTTGTAACCAATACCCAGCGGGTCCTTGACAATGGCGTCCAGCAGGCCAGGGTCGCCGAAGACGCCAATACCCAATAAATTTTCCTGCTTGGCACCCAGGTACTTGGCCCAGGTATCGGCTGCGCCGCAGGAATCTGAGCGGGTGTAGACGTGGACCTTGTCCGTGATCTCGGGTTTCCCCACCAGCTCACCCCAGGTTTTAGTCTCTCCACTGATGAATAACCTGGCAAAGGCTTCCTGGGTCAAGCCCTGAGCCATCAAGTCCTTCACCACGGGATTTTTTTGGTTTATTACAGGGAAAACGGCATCTTTCGTGACAGCCACCCAGTAGGCTCCCTGAGATTCCTCATCAGGTGTCACATCACGGGACACCATGCCGATGTCAACTGCACCGCCAAGGGCATCTGCCATGCCTTTACCCGCACCACCGGCAGAGATATCGAACTGTACCTTCGGGTAGAGTTTCTGGTACTCCTCCCCCCAACGTGTCATCATGGGATAGAGTGCGAACGCACCGGAAATGGTGATGGTGCCTTGCTGCCCCTCGCCGGGTGTTTTCGACCCGCAGGCGCTGGCGAGCAGTGTCACCAGCAGGGCAGCGAGCATGAAACGGTAAATCTTTTTCACTTTGAACCTCCAATTAGCTTAGTGATAAATTACTTAATCTATAGTATTAGTGGACTTACACACACAACAAAATCATTATTACATTTTTACCTCCTATTAGCTGGACTATAATTTACTTAATCTATAGTAATAGTGGATTATTATACAAACCAAAATCATTGGTTTAATCAAAGCAACCTTGAGCACCCAATATTGCCTCGCCCCTCTTCCTTGTAGGGTAAGAAGGGTCACCAACGATTTATGGTTTTATTTTCGAATATCAATCACCAGATAAGACGTTCCAATAATTGACTCAGCTGATATTATGTGAGTGACATATAGATTGTGCGAATGCTCAATCCGATGATCAGAATACCGACCATGAACATCAAGGCGCGGATGGGCAATTTTTTAGTTACAAAGGCGGCCAAAGGCGCGGCGACCACACCGCCGAGCAACAGTCCCAGGATGATCTTCCAGTATTGGGCAAAACTGAGGGTCAAGACGAATGTTACAGATTCGGCGAACGTGACAAAGAATTCAGAGAAATTAACCGAACCGATCGCAAAGCGCGGATGTTTACCACGCGCTACAAGCGTAGTGGTCACGATCGGTCCCCAACCACCGCCACCGATGGCGTCAAAGAAGCCACCGACCAACCCCAGGATGCTGATGTGTTTTGTTACCTCGTTGTGTTCCTGGTTCGCCTTGATGGCTTTGATCACGATTACCACGCCCATGATCAGCAGGTAGGCTGAGACGATCGGTTTGATGATGTCATTAGGGATGGAGGTCAGGATATAGGCACCGGCGATACCGCCCAGCACACCCGGAATGATCAACCGTTTGACCAGGTCTTTGTCAATGTTTCCCAACCGCCAGTGCGAGATTCCTGATACACCCGTGGTGAACACTTCCGCCATGTGCACGCTGGCGCTGGCTGCCGCGGCTGGAATGCCCAGGCTGAGCAGGAAGGTGTTGGAACTTACTCCGTAAGCCATGCCCAGCGCGCCATCGATGAGTTGAGCGATGAAACCGACGGCAATGAAGATGAGAATGTTTAAATCCATATCAGTTCTCCTTTAGTCATATTATGGTTTGATGGGGTTAGATTTTCCGAAAGTTGGTTGTGCATGGACAGGTTACCTGCTTGATTCTTGAGTTACATTATCATCTATAATTACTATAGTACTAGTAGACTATTGGCCAGTGAAAAATTCGCTGATAAGCGGTTTCAGCAGGAATTAAGCTGCTTTTCCGATTTGTTCCCGGGTCGTGTTTACCCGGCGGGTTACATCTGCCAGCGTGGTGTTATCGAGTATGCCGGCGATGGCATTACGCACGTCACCCATCACCAATCGTAAGCCGCAGGTCTCCTGGTCAGGGCAGCCGCAAGGTTCGTAAGCCATCTGGCTGACACAGCGGATGGGCGCCAGGGGTCCATCCAGCACACGAAAGATGTGACCGAGCGTGATCTCCTGTGGCGATCTTGCCAGGTAATACCCGCCGCCGATACCCATCTTGCTCTGGAGAAGACCGGAGTTCTTGAGCGTGAGCAGGATCGTCTCGAGGAACTTGGATGGGATCTTCTCACGTTCAGAGATCTCCCTGATCTGCATGAGTGGGATTTTCTGGTTTAACTGAACGTTTTCAGCCAGGGCGATCATGGCTCGCAAGCCATATTCACCACGTTTGGAGAGACGCATGGTTGCTGGAACCCTTTATGATATTATCTACTAATCTATAGAAACAATAGACTTTATATTATTAGTATATTATAGGTCTTTACAAATGTCAAGCCTTTTTTACATATTTCGCAAAAATCCTCTCCTATCGTGTTTAAACGTTGATGAGCTTGATGCGGTCTCAAGTATGAAAATAACAGCAAGGATGTTGTCCGATGGGGCTTTATGATATATACTGATTGTAGACTGGCCAAAAAAATGGCTGATTTTTTCTCACCTGCGACTACACATGGATGGAGGTTGATCATGGGTAAAAAGGCAGGTTTATCAATAATTCTTATCATCACTGCCGTCCTCATGATTTTTTCGCTGTCGAACTGCGGCGAAATCGGAAATATGGTCAATCCAGCAACACCTACCACAACAAGCACTGCCACACCATCGAAAACCCCAACACCCAGCCTCACAGCCACTCCGACCCTCACACCAACCCCCACGCCGGGTATTGGCTCTACTCAAGTATCCCCCATGGATGGGATGGTCATGAACTATGTGCCAGCAGGACCGTTTGGGATGGGCAGCACATACGAACATGCGGACGGGGATTGTAGACAGTACACACGCAAACTATCCAATTACGATTGTTATCAGGACTGGTTCTCAAACGAACTTCCTTTCCATACCGTGGAACTGGATGCCTACTGGATCGACCAGACTGAAGTGACCAATTCCATGTATGCCCTCTGCGTTCAGGCAGGTGCCTGCCAGCCACCAGGTCATAACAATTCTGACACCCGAACGAGCTACTATGACAATCCAGAACATAAGGATTTTCCGGTCATTTACACATCCTGGTTTGACGCTGAAGACTACTGCACATGGGCTGGCCGCAGGATGCCCAGCGAAGCGGAGTGGGAGAAAACCGCGCGGGGTACAACCGAGCAAGTCTATCCATGGGGTGATATGCCTGCCGATGAAACCCTGCTGAGTTTCAATATTCGTGACAACGATACGAATGCTGTGGGGAAGTTACCATTGGGAGCCAGCCCATTTGGTGCGCTGGATATGGCAGGAAATGTCTGGGAGTGGGTGGCTGACTGGTACCAGGCTGAATACTATGCTCAATCACCCATTAACAATCCCCAGGGTCCTTCATCAGGGGATTACCGCGTGATACGAGGTGGTTCTTATCACAATAATGAGGGAATAGTCGAAAAGACAAGTACAATCATGGTTAGCGAGGTATTTGTGTATAGGAGTGGGAAGGTGATTAGAAAAAATAATTTCCAGCATGTTGTTCATACGGTTTATCCGGGTGGTGAGATCACTGCCCGTACCGCTTTCCGTTTTTGGAGCAATCCCTCCAAAGGGGTTAGCTATATTGGATTTCGCTGCGCTCTATCCGCTCCTAGGAATAAGGTCAGTGATACCTCAGGTACACGAACGCCGGTAATAACACCCACCCCCACCATGCAGCGAGGTACCCATATCATTTCTTATGGGCAGGTACATTCGGAGAATTTTGAAGGTAAAGATAAAACCCAATTATATGGATTTTATGGTGACAAAGGGGATGTGGTTTCCATATACATAAACAGTGATCCAGAGGATATGAATAGTCCGTATTATTCACAACGCCCATGGTTGCTTGATAAAAATAAAGGGTTTCACCCATATATCATTTTACAGGACGGAGCAGGGGAGGCTTTAGCAAAGGTTAACAGCACAGGAGATATTTCTCGATATGCTGAAATAAATTATTCACTACCATATACCGGATTATATTATATTGTTGTTTCCAGTACCTTAGGTGCCGGGTCTTATGACCTTCACCTTGAACTGGAGAAGTCGCCATAGCGATTATGTTTAATTTCTTCACCCAGGCAATTTAAAAGCAGAAGTAAACCATGAGACTGATTGAATAGATCAGCCACCTGTACAACCTACCAACATCCAACTGTTGATCAGGTCAAAAACTCTTCTTGTTTATACGTTGATGAGCTTGATGCGGTCTCAATTGTGTAAATAATTGCAAGGATGTTGTCCGATGGGGCTTTATGATATATACTGATTGTAGACTGGCCAAAAAATGGCTGATTTTTCTCACCTGCGACTACACATGGAAGGAGGTTGATCATGGGTAAAAAGTCAGGTATTTATATTATTCTACTCATCATTGCCGTCATTATGATTTTAGCGCTGTCGAACTGCGGCGAAATCGGAAATATGCTCAATCCACCAACACCTACTGCAACAAACACTGCCACACCATCGAAAACCCCAACACCCAGCCTGACAGCCACTCCAACTCTTACACCAACCCCCACGCCGGGTATTGGCTCTACTCAAGTATCCCCCATGGATGGGATGGTCATGAACTATGTGCCAGCGGGTCCGTTTGGGATGGGCAGCACATATGAACATGCGGATGGGGATTGTAGAGAGTACACACGCAAACTATCCAATTACGATTGTTATCAGGATTGGTTCTCAAACGAACTCCCTTTCCGTACCGTGGAGCTGGATGCCTACTGGATCGACCAGACTGAAGTGACCAATTCCATGTATGCCCTTTGCGTTCAGGCAGGTGCCTGCCAGCCACCAGGTCACACCAATTCTGCCACCCGAAATAGTTACTACGATGATCCGGAATACAAGGATTTTCCGGTCATTTATACATCCTGGTTTGATGCTGAAGACTACTGCACATGGGCTGGCCGCCGGCTGCCGAGTGAAGCGGAGTGGGAGAAAGCCGCGCGGGGGACCACCGAGCAAGTCTATCCATGGGGTGATATGCCTGCCGACGAAACCCTGCTGAGTTTCAATATTCGTGACAGCGATACGAATGCTGTGGGAAAATTCCCGTTGGCAGCCAGCCCATTTGGTGCGCTGGATATGGCGGGTAATGTCTGGGAATGGGTGGTTGATTGGTACCAGGACGATTATTACGCCCAATCGCCCATTGCCAACCCGCAGGGCCCTCCATCAGGGGATAACCGGGTCATTCGGGGTGGTTCTTTTCATAATAATGATGGTATTGTGGGTAAGACGAGCATAGTCAAGCGAGTAGACATGTGTGCGTATCACGATTTTAAGACTTGCCGGAGACTAAAATGGCAGGAAAGATACATCAAGGGCACATTTACGGTATATCCTGGCGCCGAGATCACTGCCCGTACCGCTTTCCGTTTTTGGAGCAATCCCTCCGAAGGGGTTAGCTTTATTGGATTTCGCTGCGCTCTATCCGCTCCCACGAATAAGGTCAGCGAAACCTCAGGTACAGCAATGCCAGTCATCACACCTACGCCCACCATGCTGCGGGGTACCCATATCATTTCTTATGGGCAGGTACATTCGGAGTATTTTGAAGGTAAAGACAACACCCGACTATATGGATTTTATGGTGACAAAGGGGATATGGTATCCATATATATTAACAGTGCTCCTGAGGACGCGAAATATCCGGATTATTTGAAATATCCATGGAGGCTTGATATCGGTAAAGGATTTTACCCATATATAATCTTACGGGACGGAGCAGGGGAGGCTTTAGCAAAAGCAACCAGCACCGGAGAATTATCCCGATATGCTGAAATTAATTATATGCTACCCAATACCGGTATATATTATATTGTTGTTTCCAGTACAGTTGGCGCCGGTACCTATGACCTTCACCTTGAACTGGAGCAGTCGCCATAGCGATACCATATTATTCCTTCACCCAGGCAATTGATAACCAGGAGTAAACCAGCATACCGGCTATAATCATCATCATACCTAAATAACCTGGCAGGACCCACCTGCTGATCAGGTCTAGAACTCTCATTTGAGATAGAAAGCGCTTGCATCTATACAACTCCCCGGAATTTCCTGGTAATTAATGAATGATGCTCGATTTCAGAAAATTACCGGATCATGGGAGCATGCCAGGCTCCTGTTGGGTGAAACCATGAGGGTTCCTTTATCCGTGCAAATCCCATAGTTTACCGGTTTAAAGTGGTATATTTAATATGCTTGTGTTGGTTCAATTGATTGGCAGACGGTTAAAACGTCAACCACTGGAATTTTGCATGTGCCGGGTTGTTTACGAAAAAATATTCAACCATTCAAGTTAAGAGTTCATTTGGAATGAAGGTAAGACCATTTGTGCATAAAGTTTGTTTGCTACTTGCGGGTGGAATATTGCTCGCCTGTTCCCCTCTTTTCTCCCTGCCATTCCCGACCCAGCCGGCAGGCGTCTTTAATACGGTCGTAGTGCTGACCCATGATGCCGCCTCGACCCAGACCGCCGCCTTCCTTCCGAAAGCAACACGCACGTCCACCGCAACTCCAACCCCCAGGCACACTCCCACCATTACACCTACCCCAACTGCGACGATCATTTTTTTCTACTATACTACCACCCCCATCGGTACACCTACACCGCTGCCCATCACCGAATGGCCACCCTGGACCGAAGGCACAGTAGTGGAAATGCCCAAGGGGAGCGGGGAAACCATAGGCACTACCAAGATGTTCAATGAGCTGGCAGGTGTCGAAATGATCGTCACCCGAAACAACGGGGTAAAACTCCGCAGCATCCCCAATAAAGCCATCGGTGGCGATAATGTGCTAAAAGGGACAAAACTGATCCTGACCGGGTTGATGAACAAAAACAATGAGTTCGGCTGGTTGTTCGTCAAGGTCAAGACCAGTGGTGGCAGCCTGGCCTGGGTGGGTGGATCCGAGGGTGATGACACCGACCCCAGGGAGTGCCTGGAGTTCGCCCTGGTCCTGGAATGAACAGGTCGTGGATCAGCAATTTGGATTCCCATATCTGTATCAAAAGGTTTTGATATGAACATAAATTCTCTTGGGATCGACAAATCCAGCCTTGATGGTCCGATCGACTGGCAGCAGGCTTACAGGAACGGAATCCGCTGGGCTTCGATCCGCACGAGCTTTGGGGATGCCTCCGTGGACGAGGCGCATGTGCCGACCATGAAAGAAGCAGCCGATGCCGGTATCCTGCGTATGCCCTACCATTGGTACGTGCCCCGCAAGGACCCCCTCAAGCAGGCAGAGAATTTCCTGGCTCATGTCGTTGGCGGTGACCTGCCGCCCATGATCGACCTCGAAGATTATATGTCAGTAAAGGCATACGAAGGCATTGGCAGGAATGAGATCCTGCCCTGGTTGTCTGCGGTAAAACAGGCTACCGGCATCACCCCGGCCATTTATTCGAGTCCGAGTTACATCACCTCTTACTTGAAAAAAGAGACCTGGTTGATGGAATACCCGCTGGTCATCGCCCATTACAACGCAGCCTATCCTTCTGTCCCTTTGCCCTGGATCGCGAGCAAATGGTATGCCTGGCAGTTCGTGGATGGTGCCGACGCGGTTTACTTCGGGTTCAAGGAAGCAAAAGGATGCGCCATGTATGTCTGGAATGGTGATGTCAGGAAGAGCCGCCAACCCTGGCTGGGCAATATCAAGCCGTCAGAATTCCCGCGCGACGCCATTGTGATGGTTCCCAGCCTGCGCGTGCGGGGTGGTCCAGGAACTAATTACCCGATCGTCGGCGTCTTGAGCGGCGGGCAAAAAGTGAGCGTTCTCTCGATAAAAACGGTCGATGACGATATTTGGGCGAACCTGGCACCTGAACGCTGGGCAGCCAAGCTGTACCAGGGCTCCACCTTCATGAAATGGGTGGAGGCATCAGCAGACCCGATCATACCGGATTGGCCGGATTGGCAGGGAGGGGAAGTGATCAAGATGCCGGCTGGCAGCGGGGAAGCGAGCGGGACGACCAGGATGTTCAAGACCCTGGCGGGTATCGAGGTGCTTGTCACACATCCGAATGGTGTCAAGCTGTGCAGTATCCCGGATCAGACCACCAGTGAAAAAATAGCCGAGGAAAGTTCCAGGCTCATTTTGACCGGCCTGGTCAATAAGAACGAGGATCACACGCCCCCATGGAAATTCGTCAAGGTCAAGGCGCCCAATGGGAAATTGTACTGGGTCGGTGGCAGCCAGGGTGAGGAAAACGACCCGCAACGCTGCCTGAGATTCACCCCGCTGTCTAAAAAGAAGTAAAACGGGTTTGCAACCCAGAGGCGGACAACTGGTACTTCTGGATGATTGTGTCTTTTACTGGGTTTATATACCATTCATTAACACAGGGATATGCATGGTTCCATTCTGACAGCCAGCAATCCGGTTCATGCTCCAGGCTCTGTATGCGAGGGCTTGCTATAATGAACGATACACTGAAGCGTATGGTTTTGGGAGATCCAGCATAACGATGAAAGACTCATTCAGCATCTCCTTCACCCTTCCTGCTGGTCCTGATCGAATCTACGATGCCTGGTTGAGCAGCGAGGGACATAGGGCATTTACTCACAGCGAGGCGCACGTTCAACCTGAACCCGGCGGGGAGTTCAGCGCCTGGGATGGATATATTTCAGGAAAAACGATCGAAATGGAACCCTACCATCGCATCCTGCAGCAGTGGAGAACCACCGAGTTTCCCCCGGGGAGCCCGGATTCGATCCTGGAGATCCTGCTGGAGGGAGTGACGGAAGGTACCCGGGTCACACTGAACCATTCGAACCTGCCGAAAGGCACTACCGAGGAATACATACAAGATTGGAAAGAATTTTACGAAACACCCATGCGTGAGTATTTCTCAAAGCTTGACCATCAGCCCCCCTCACGGTAAAATCGCATTATATGCGGGAGTCGCCAAGTGGTAAGGCGTCAGCCTTCCAAGCTGATATTCGCGGGTTCGAGTCCCGTCTCCCGCTCTCAGTAATCCCTAAGTGCACATTGGTTTATCTATGTGAACCTTGTGCTCTTCGCGGTGAAGGTTTAGGGGCCCGTAGCGCAGCGGTTAGCGCAGGCGACTCATAATCGCTTGGTCGCAGGTTCGAATCCTGCCGGGCCCACTTTCAACGCATCTATTAAGGTGCAATTAATATATCCAATAGAAATGGTTACATTACGAAGAATTGAGTTAATCTAAAATGGAACTTAGAGAATTCGTGGGAGAATCACTCAAACAAGTAATTGATGGCATAGTAAATGCACAAGAATATGCTAAGCAAAAAGGGGCTTCAATTAACCCTAATGGGTTGTACAGCGGAGATGGAACACGCTATCTAGTTATTACTACTGGAGAACAATACCCTATCCCCCAATTCATAGAATTCAACATAGCTGTTACTGTATCCGAAGGTACAGAAGCAAAAGCAGGAATAGGAGTTTTTACAGGTGCGATAGGATTAGGAACTCAAGCTAAAATAGAAGATGGCAATGTAACAATAAGTAGAATAAAATTTTCTGTACCGGTATTATTTCCCGAACAATCGAACAGATAGCCCCCAATCTAGATATATTTAGCCACACGCTTTCATTTCAATCGTTCCAAGATCTGCTTGTTTAGAGATATTAGCTCTTCAAGATTACTTGGCTCGTCTAAGAATATCCATTTTCCCAACCCTATAATTTGTTCTCTGATATCGGTTTCTGAGAAAATCCCATAAACACCATCCGTAATTCTCAAATTTGAGTGTATCAGGTTTTGACTGACTGCCCTTAGTGCAGCAATATCTTTTGCCATCTTGATAGAGTAGACTGTATGAACATGCCTGAATATATGGGGAGAATGAAAAGTAAAAACAGTCATTTGTGGTTAGTCTTCGGCAAGCCTCCTGGCTTGCGCCGCTTCGCTCAACGCCATTTACAATGAGACTCCGTGAGCGTGATAAGAGCGCCTGCGAACGGACGGCTAAGCATCAAACGGGCGGCAAACAGATATTGTTTTTTTTCCAGTTTCAAAGTAAGATTAAAATAAAAATGTCACCACTTTCGACGTATAAGAATATAAAAATTATACGGTAAGGGTGTTTTTTCGTTAAGCCCTTAGGATCAACCTATGCCCCCCAAAAACCGTTAAGATATTGATAAACAATCGGAAGTTTTCAAACCTATTATTAACGTTTGCATATTATAATTGTAATAGTTATTCAACAAAAACCCTCAAAAAACATGAAAACCAAGAAGCCTCAGTTTCATTACCCTACAGAAATACAGTTGAAAAATAATCCTTTGATGGAAGCATGGCTTGAAATTCGCTGGCAACTAAAGGAAACTGATTTTCCAGGATTATTAACTGATTCACAGTATCCTTTCGCATTGGGCATTTTCTATGAAAGCGTGAAAGATATTTTTGGCTTCTTAGAAGAATTACCCACAAGCAAAGCTCCAGAAGGCTTTTTACCATATGCCGTTCAACATCGATTCAGGGTTGCAGAAGATGGTTGGCCAATATTGCAATTAGGTCCTGGAGTCGCTAGCGTCAATTTCACCACTCCATACTCTTGGACAATCTTTAAAGAAAAAGCACATTACTTACGGTTAAAATTGTTAAACGCTTACAAAACGTCTGGCTTGAAAACACAGAGTATTTTTTTGCGTTACCGAAATGGCTTTTCTTATAACTATGGTACAGAAAGTTTGTTTATATTTTTAAAAGAAAAATTGAATACATCCATATCCCTTCCTAAATCCATTCCCGGTTCTTTCACTGAAAAACCATATCCTTCTAATACTAATATCACTTTTACATATGATTTATCTATCCCCAAAGGAGTAGGTAAAATCAAGATTGGGAGCGGCTATACAAGAAAAGTTAGCGAAGAACACGAACCAAAACCAAAGGAAGTAATAATTGTGGAATTAGAAATCGGTTCAATAGGTAATAATGCACCCGATATAACCGCTAAATCCAGATTCAATGATTGGCTAGAATTGGCTCATTCTGTAACACATGAATGGTTTTTCTCTTTGATCGATGGTGAGTTATTCAAGCAATTTTTAAAAGGAGAGTATTATGTCATTCCCGGAAATCACCTTGGATGAACCAGTTACGTACCCTATAAGTACATCGTCCGATAAAGAAACTAAGACTTATCGTGGGGATATTATGAGTGAATATTTGTCTGCTAAACAAATGCGTCTCGTGTGTGCTTTACTATTTGCTGAAAAAGATATTGTACCAACACTAAGCATTCTTGATCAGCCCTACTTATGGAAAAAGATGTCATTTGATCAATCGTCAACAGATGTTTCGGTTTTTGAAGTTTTAGAATTGTTTAATGATATAAGAAGACCTTATTCATTTGAACATTTTAGTGAAGATACCTTATTCGATAACAAACTCCCTGATCTACCCGTTAGTGTCCTAACGGTTAAAGTACATTTTAAATTCGAAGGAAAGGGAGAGCCAGATTTTCATTCTGAGCTCGCTGATGAGTAATAGCAAAGTGTTTTAAAGAACAGTATTTTTTCATGAAAACACTTGATAACCCTTTCGAGTGGTACACAGTTGTTGAGAGCAACAAACAGTTAGAGCAAGGCGATTTGCTCAACAATTTTCCAATTATCATTCCTCCTAATGATCTTATTAAATCAACAAACTTAGAAGAAGGCAGTGAGCTAATAGGGTCTTCTCCCATAAGGAAATACAATGTCGTGGTAATGACACAATCTTGTGATCTGATAAAATTCAAAGACGATGATGTCATTATTTTATGCCCGCTCTTCAACTACTTAGATATAGTTAAAGATGATCCTAAATTCGGTAAAGACAGATGGGGAAATTTAATAAACGGGCGGGAAATCCACACGCATGTTTTGAATCAATGCACCATAAAAAATTACGAGTTTGACTACCAATTAGTTAACTTAGAAAAAGTGTTTAGTGTCCCTTACTGGTTGGTCAAAGGAATAGCCCAAAGTCAGGAACATCGTGTTCGCTTACAACCACCATACAGGGAACATTTAGCCTATGCATTTGCCCAGCAATTCATGCGAATTGGATTACCGGCTGACCTTCCAAATGAATATCCCTATTCGACCTAATTCAACGGTGTTCAACTAAGATTAGTAATTTCCAAAAATTCGATATACAATATAAGTATCCATAAAGAAATAAACTTGTAGCCGAATAGGATTAGAGCCTAATACGCTTGGTCGCAGGTTCCCACAGGCTCCGCAGGATACGCCCTTCTGGCTCCCACCCTTCCAGGGCGCTGGGCGGCAGGGTACGCCCTGCGGGCTTGCTGCGCGTTTTCAGAAGTGGCGCGATAACCCAAGCGAGTCTCGTCAGTCCTGCCGCTGCCTCTGAGCCATTCCGTAAAGTAACGATATAAAATGTATTTGAATAGGATTTGAACCTAGAACCGCTTGGTTATAGTTTCCTATAACCGTGACCTATTGCAAGCGTAAATTTGATACAATTGTTTATATATCAAAAATGGCAAATTTCGTTTAAAAGCATTATTATTGAGATCGTCAACCGTTACGTAGTTAGCCCGCTATATCTGTGGAGTAAAAAAGAAAGTGTACGTTGTGTGTTATGGAAGGAGGATAGTATGACTAAGCCGGGTAGCAAAAGAATCTATCTAACATTCGGGGATTCATTGGCTTACGGTCACTTGAGAGAGGTTTGCTACACATTAAGGAATGGTGGTCTGTGTATCTTACCCTCAGATACTTGCTATGCTCTAGCAGGAATTCCAACCAGGCAGGATGTGATTGGACGTATAGCAAAAATCCTACCCGAAAAGGAACATGAACCAATTTCATTATCATTTGGTTCGCTCCAGATGGTTGAGGATTGGGTTGTTCTTACGGCAAATGACTACCGTACAATAGACAAGTTTTGTCCAGGTCCGATTACCGTGGTCTGTGTTATCAAGGAAACAAGAGATAAAATCGCAATAAGCGATCTATTACATACATCTGGAACTATTGGTGTTCGGATCCCCGATAGCCCCGTAGAACGCCAGATTTCAATAGAGTTAGGTAATCCCATTACCACCTGTGCAATTCGAAGTGACAACAATGATATTGTCCGAAGCTACGATGACGCAATAGATATTGTACGAAGTCGTCTATCCAATTTAAACGAGAATATCCTTCTTGCTGCCATTCAGATGAAGAGGATTAAGTATCGCGATCTTTCCACTGTGGTTTCGGTTCAGCCCTCAATGGCATCTCCATACACTATTCATGTCTTTCGTCCTGGAGTAATAGAACCAGAAGAAATCACAGATGCCATACGTTCTCTTTCTTTTTGGGATGTAGAGGATATGACGTAGAATGCATAGAACTAAATCTCATCTCAAGATTTTCTATTTATTAGTTATAGTAACATCGGCCTTTCTATTGGGAAGCACTGTCTCGGCAAGTGGGAACGGACATGCATTGCAAGCCCTTGTCAGGCCGACTCCGACTGTTATGCCATTATCTTCTCCTACACCCTCACTAGATAAAAGGGTATCTGAATTAGAGAATCGCGTCAATGAATTACAGCACGAACTGGAATTGCCACAAAAAGATGTTTGGGATAAGATTAGTTCAATATCTGGTTTGCTATCGGGTATGTTGATTGCCATTATTGGCGGAGTCGCAACCTATGTTTATCGCGAAAGAGAAAAGGCTTCGGAAAAACTTCGGGACAAAGAACATCTTTCGATTTTGCGAGTTCAAACAATTCAAGGATTTATGTCTCAGTTTCAATCGGGAGACGAAAAGGTTATTGAAGCAGCCTTATTAGCGATAACTGCCCTCGGAGACCCCGAATTGACTACTAACTTGGCTAAGCTATATCGGGGAAGCGGGACAATATCAGCTCTTACGAAAATTGCGGATAGCTCGCTAGAAGAAGCTGCTAATAAAGCTCGCCAATCATTAGATAGAATTTCAATAGAGGGCGAAAAACGGATTATGCAATTAATGCGTCTTTTTAATGGACAACAAGTACCTGGCGATTTGTTCGGTATGGATAAATCTAAATCTGTATCATTACCCGCTTTCACAGGTATAATGACGAATGCACGTGATGATAGGGGTAATGATATACATGCTCGAAGCCATACGGATGAATGGCTTGTTCAAGTAAAACTTAGTCTTGATTCTTTTCGTCATGTCAAGATAGCAGTAAATTCCCTTCAGATGTTACACTCATTACATCCAAGTGATACCATTTGGCTAGTGGTTCTTAATAACGTTGAAAGACTTTTCATATGGGAGATTGCCCAAAAAGGATTCTTAGTATCGTCACATCCTGAAATAGAAAAACTTGAGAATATCTTAGAGTCAAGAAATGAATCTTCATAAGTTTTAAAATCTAAATGCGGGCTAATAACGCCTCCACCTGGCCGCCTTCGGCATAGGTATGCGACATCCATAAGGTAGCCGAGGCTCCTGTTTTTGGAAGTTGACGTGCCAGAGTCGGTGGCAAGTGAAGCCGGGTGTTAACCACTATTTAGACTCCATAGACACACATATGTCAGACTCTTAATCAGTGGTTTGTACCTATATGATTAAGTATGAAAAAACACTACAATAAGACTTGAACCTAGAACCACTAGGTTCACAACTGCGTTCCAACTCAAGGTAAAAGTGTAGCCGAACTGGATTTGAACCTGAATACGCTTGGTCGCAGGTTCGAATCCTGCCGGGCCCACCTTTTGGTACTTCTCTTAATGCGCAGCTAATGTAATGGAGGGTTTAAAGATGGGATTTCTTCGATCTTACCTTCGAAACCTGTTAATTATTGCATTGGTGTTTATTTTCATGCTAGTTTTCACGAAAATATTCTACCCCGACACACTAGCAATTTTCCCCCTAATAGGTCAAATCTTTAGCGGATTTAATTTATGGCCTCTTATCATCCTGATGTTGTTAGTGTTAGCTTTGCCTCGAAGAAGGCATAAATAACCTATCACATTCCTTTCGTTATCTCCAACGAAGTCAGTAATCGTCTTATAAGCGACTGAAGTTCCTGCACCTCATTACCATTTGAAACATCAATACCGAGGGCAGCCATTTCATTTTTTACATCGGTTTTTGAAAGAATACCATAAACCCCATCAGTAATACTGAGATTTTCATGCATCAGGTTTTGACTTACTGCTTTAAGAGCATGGATGTTTTTTGAGTTTTTCAATGAATAAACAGCATTACCATGCCTAAATTTATGGGGAGAATGAAAAGTAAAAACAATCCTTTAGGGTTAGTCCTGGTCAAGCCTCCTGGCTTGCGCCGCTTCGCTCACCGGCCTTGACAATGAGCCTCGGTGAGTGCGGTAAAACGGCTGCGGACGGACGGCTACAGTTATTAGGGCGGCAAATAGCTTGCTTTTACGCCAGAAACAAAGTAAGATTAAATAAATATTGCAATCGGTTTGTCCGTATTGTATTAGGTGGATTATACGGTAAAGTAGATTTTAAGTCAAGTCCATACTTGGTACCATAATGGCAAAGAGAAAAAATCTCGAAAAGCAAGTTGAGTTTATTCACCTCCTAAAAGCGAATAAACTTACAACGCCTAATGATTTTACGATTGGTGTGGGGAATTTGATTCGCCAGGCTCGCGAAGATAATGGAATGAGTCAATCTGAATTAGCTAAAGCCTTAAATAGACGGCAAGGCACTATATCTGATATCGAGAATGGCAAATCCGAAATTGGAATCCTAACGCTTGTTCAATTTGCCGTTGAGCTTCAAAAACCTATTTCTTATTTTTTCCCAGATTCATTACTAAAAGAATTTATCACTGATGTAAAAAGCCCATTTCAACACAAGATGCTTGAAATTGCTCAACGAATCGAAATGTATGGTGAAAATGAGTTCATCTTGAAAATATTGGATGTATTAGAAGATCGTTTTGACAAGTATATGAATCCTGAGAACTACGAACCACCTTACGAAGAGGATGATAAAGAATAAAAATACGATAAACTAACCCGACTTGAAAAAATGCTTATGCAAGCTCAGCTATTAAAGAAATACAATTCGCAAAAACTAATAGCTCAAGCACGAGCTCTAGGAGAATTGGCAGACCGGGATATGGGATTATAAATATGTGAAAAATGGCTATGTGGTGCAAATGAAAATTTAATAACAAAAGCTATAATAATCTGGAGTCAACATATGAAAAAATTATTTGAAAGTATCTTAATCGTTATTGCTACTTTTTTTGTTTTATTATTATTAAATACAGTAATTAATTATTTAATGCGTGATTTTGGATCTGTAAACATTGGAAAAGTAATTGATATAAAATCACAACTATATTTACCTTTGGATATTTACAACTATAGTAAAAAACCAATTAATGGCCTCCAAATGTTTGTTCCTTCTACAACCTCAATTCAGGATATTGTTTCATCATCACCATTAAGAATTGAGGAAATCTCTACTACTGGTGGACTCGGTGATACAAAGAAAATAATACTTTCAGATATTGATCCTGTTTCAGTAGCACAATTAATGATCCCGATAGAAAACGGAAAACAGAATAACCTTATAAGTATTATTAATTCTGAAGACCTGAGGTTGTCTATTGTGACAAGGGCTGAAATTCAAAACCCAATATTAAAAGCAATGTATGGTTTTTTGGGCTACTCAATAATTGCCTCTATATATTGTGCTATATTATTATTTATATTCACCAGGATTTACGAAAGCAACAGTAAAAAAATGATTGAAAAAATAGATTCCATAAAAGAAGATGCTAAAAAAATTGAAAAATCATATTTTGAATATCGGGATGCATATTTAAAAATAAGAGTGTATCTTTCAGCACGCATCTCTGAATATCAAAAGGAATTAGATTTTTGGAGAGACACTATTCGTAAAGTTATTTATGAAGAAACTAAGAATAAAAATGATGCTGAAAAATTGATTGATCAAGTATCGCTAGCATTAAAGACTTATAGCCTTCGAGAAAATTCAACTTTAGATTTAGACTTTATGCTTAAAGTTAGCGATATGTTGGCCACTTACAAAAAAGGTGAAACTTCTACTTAGACTATCAAATATTTTCGAAGATATATATTTATAGACTTGATCATGCTTTTATAGGGTTTATATCTAGATCCGCGAGGTTCACAACCGCTATTCAAATGAAGTTAAGATTGTCGCCGAACCGGATTTAATCCTTAATACTCTTGATTATGAATCGATATGGAAAAATGTACTCCCGTAGGACTTTAACCTCCATCCGCTATGTTAAGATAAATTACGCTTAACACAACCAGAATATTTTCCTAATCACAAAGTTTTGTTTGTCATTTATCAGACTAAACGGTAAATTAGTGGCATTTACACCCAATAAGCAGTTATACTGCGATTGTCAACTTAGCACTTAGCTAGCCAGCCTTTTGCATAGGAGACAAACATGGACCAATTAACTAAATGGCTTGAAATTTTTCAGACACAAGTAGCCAATGGGTGGTTTGGTGTTCTAGGTTGGATAGTTGGGATAGTATCTGGTGTTATCCAAATCAAGAGCTATCGGGAACAGAAACAATTGGAAGAAGCCTATAAAGATATTTTTGAACAGACAAAACGAAAATTGAAGGGAAGTTATACAGAAAAACAGATCCGCGAACTGAATCTGGAATTAGAATCTATGAAGCGGAAAATTCAAGAATATCCGATGTCTATCAATCTTCCACCTCGATTCAAGCAAATTTTCTTAGGCTTGACTATTATTACATTTCTGGCTCTAGTTTTAAATCTGGTTTTGTCAATTATTTATCTTTCGCCCTCAGATGAAGTACTAAGTATTTCGAATATATTAGCAACAATGTTTGTTACCGGTGTTGGAATAATGATTGGAATGCTTGCAGGAAAGACACTTTATTAATGTATTTTATTTCAGCGTTTTTTATTGAAGAATTGTCAAAGGTCTAATTAGGTTGCAAGATACACAAATAATAAAAGGAATTCGAACACGCCCGTATGAAATCCGTGTTAATTAGACAATTAGTTGATTTGTACCTTTGTAGAATTTGAACCTAAAACCGCTAGGTTCACAGCCGCTATCCAAATAAAGGTAAAATTGTAGCCGAACTGGATTTAGACCTGAATACGCTTGGTCGCAGGTTCCCACAGGGTCCGCAGGATACGCCCTGCGGGCTCCCACCCTTCCAGGGCGCTGCGCGGCAGGATACGCCCTTCGGGCTTGCTGCGCGACGAATCCAACCGGGCTCACTGATTCCCACATAAGGAAATAGCTGATCCCCCTAAGGAAGAGCTATCAGCTATTTTGGTATAGTAGAATCTAAACGTCGACTTATGTTTTTTTAGAAATATCTATACACTAACGTAACCACGTCTGTGGGGAAAAAGAAGGACTTCAATGAATACAGAGCGCCCTCCGCTACATTTACTGGTCACCCAAAGGATGGAAATATATATTGGGATCGCTTATATCAGACACACCGAGTTTATCTGTGTTGGCTTCGCTGCATCTACTTCTTATTCTTCGTGAAAAGGAAATATGCAAAAGCCAACCCGAATACCAGGTACAATGCGACCGAGAGCCAGCCGAGAGAATTCCATGTCCCGGCAAGTGTGGCAAGTAGACAAACGATGAAACCGATCACATTGCTTACAACGACTCCAAGCATGATCCCTCGACACGCAGCATCATCCCGGTCCGTGTTCCTGGCATACCAGAGCACAATTGCCTCAAAGATGAACCCGCCACCAAAAAGGCGCGCCATCAAGGTTGCAACAGGATCGAGAGCCATGCCATATATCGCAGCCAACATTTCAGGGACCAGAACAAAGCCGATCCCAAAGATTAGTACGATTATCGCCTTGGCGATCATCCAATATTTGAGTTTCATAAAAGTCTCCTTTCTTCTGAATTAAAAGCGATCCCAAGTGTTGAAAACCGCCTCGGTGTTGGGCGGTTACCGCCTGATTCCACATGTCGAAAAGATGAACTACTCTGATAGCACAAGATGGTTGGATCTGATGAAATTAACCGAATTATTATTATCCTGTAACGAAGACAGATTTTTAATTCTCCACTTTTATCTGAAATATAAACCGCTGAGGTATCTCAGCGGTTTCGATGTAATCTGATTAGAGGACTTCCGCCTGCAAAGAAGAGCCTGATGTGATTCCATTATACAACAATTCAAGTTAATAAATTAACCAATCTGTACAAGAGAGAAGGGATTTTTAATACCAATCAGGCAGCGCCTTGTTGTCGACAGCCAATGCCCTGACGCCGAGTGACAGGCCGACGTCCTGGCTTGACACAATTTGATAACTTTCAGGCTCAAGTTGCGCCTTGAGCACCTCTGCCCTTCTGGGTGTGCAAAAGATGACCACATATTGACCTTTGTTTAGCCCCAGGTATTTCAGGACAATCTCCCTTGCCTGCTCAAATAAATGCGTGGACACCAGCGAGTTATGCCCGCTTCCACGGTGGACATTGGAATAAGTCTCTAGCGCTGCCTGCACTCCTCGCTCTAGCTCGGTAAATGCTTCTGCTATTTCATTCATGTGGTTCTTCCTGATTGTTTGATCATACGGCCTGCTGCTTGGACTTGAATATGGAATAGCCAGACATACCAATGCCCACAATGTATAAAACGCTCAGAACAACATTCACTTGCCATCTCACATTTCCGACTCTTGCGGAGGCGATAAAGGCCATCACTTCCACAAAGCCGATCACGAACAACAACACCCAGAAGGCCCATTTTTGGCCGGCGATCAGGCTTTTTCGGATGAGCAACCACACCAGCACCGAGAGAACCACCGAGCAAGAGTTGTACAGGATCGTCAAAGCATTGAGCGATGCAATGACC